>Ga0209816_1002283_pt1 | contig 13704 bp, 10 predicted proteins | sample CoawatmetaG01DNA_FD_187509 | JGI IMG/M metagenome (GOLD analysis project Ga0209816, IMG submission 187509) | Marine microbial communities from the West Antarctic Peninsula - Coastal water metaG017-DNA (SPAdes) (version 2) | ecosystem: Environmental > Aquatic > Marine > Coastal ... | reverse complement strand
GCTCCAATGGAGCAAATGCTGAATCCTCTAACTCTAATAAATCTGCCAAATTTAGGTTCTCAGGTGTTTCAGCTCATGCAGCTGGCTCACCTGACAAGGGTCGTTCTGCGCTCGATGGTGTTGAAGCAATGAACATGATGGTCAACATGATGCGGGAGCACATTCCTCAAGAATCAAGAATGCATTACGTTATTACTAAAGGAGGCTTAGCCCCTAATGTTGTTCCAGATGTCGCTGAAGTTTATTACTACGTAAGACATCCTAAGCGAGAGAAGGTTCAAGAAATCTTTGATTGGGTTGTTAAAGCTTCAGAAGGAGCTGCTATTGGAACGGAAACAACTGTGAGCCATGAAGTCATGCATGGAAATTACTCAAAGCTTGCAAACCACACCTTGCAAAAAATTATGCATGGGAACCTTGTAAAAAGAGGCGGTATTAAGTACTCCAAAAAAGAAAATAAGTATGCAAAAATACTCTACCAAACTATGACCAAGCCTGGTGGAAAAATTGGTGATCAAGAAAGTGTAAGCCCATATAAAACTTCTCATACATATGGCTCAACAGATGTTGGTGATGTGAGTTGGGTTGTTCCTCAAGCTGGCTTGAGAACTGCAACTTGGGTTCCTGGAACTGCTGGTCATTCTTGGCAAGGCGTTTCTGCTGGTGGAACAACCATTGGTATGAAGGGTACGAAATTAGCAGCTCAAGTGCTAGCTGATACAGCTCAAGAAATTTTTACCAACCCCGAGGTTATTGTGGCTGCTCAAGCAGAATATCAAGAGACAGTTGGAGAAGACTTTAAGTATGCTCCTTTGCTAGGAGACAGAGAGCCTCCTTTGGATTATAGAAATTAAATAGGCCTTAAAATGGCTCTGTTTTTTTTGCTTGGTGATCAAGAAACTGAATGAAATCTTTAGCGCGAACTGATAACGGCTTCTCGTTATTGCTCAGCATGGCTATCTCATAGGGAATATTAGGTTCTAGTTGATGCACTGATAAAGTTTCCCCGTAAACATTGGCGCTAAAATCATCAATGATTGCCATTCCTACTCCCTCTTCAACCATGGCTTTTGCGACCTGAATGGTTTCTGTCTCTGCGACCCAGTTAACCGACAGATTGCGCTCCATTAAATACTCGTCAAGGTTATTTTGGAAAGCATTTGTTTGAAGGTTTTTAATTTTTATAAAGGGCTCATCTCTAAATTCATTAATATTAACTACTTTATTGATCGGAGCCATTGCAAGAGGCGCAATCACCACAAGTGATCCAGAGTGAAGTACTGATTTTGTAAAGAGTTTGTCAGCGATCGGATTGAAACAAATAACAAGATCAAAGGTTAGCTCTTTAAGTTGATTCTCTAAGTCAGCACTTTGCAAATTTACAATATTAAATTTTGTGGCTGGGTGTAATTTTAAATACTGGCTCAGCAAGCCCGGCAATAAACCCAAACCCAAAGATGGAGTGCACCCTATATTAATTGTGGCATCTGAATGGCTCACGAGATTCTCTGCAATGTTATTAAACTTTGAGACTTGCTTGTTTACTTTTGCAGCATGCTTAAACAATACATCTGCTTCAGGCGTTGGACTGAGCTTTCTAGAGTGCCTAACAAACAGTTTGCAGTTAAGCTTATCTTCAGTATAGGCAAGGGTTTTGCTGATTAAAGGCTGTGATACATTCAGTATTTTTGCGGCTCTAGTTAAAGAGCCTTCATTATATATATGAAAAAATACTTCGATGTGTCTTGAGCTGATCATAATCGTTCAGATTCCAATCTGGTTAATCTATGGTTATTTTATTATAACTTATGGTTATGAATACTAAAAAAATTAAATGCATTTAAATTACCAAAGAAAGTGATTCATGCTTTTAAACTGTTAGTATTAAGTTAGAAATGCTACAAATTTATTAGGGAATAACTATGAAATCAACTTACTTAAAATATGCTATCGGTTTTGCAATCATGCCTTTAGCTCTTACAACCTATGCACAAGATGATGCATCTCAACTAGAAAACTATGAAGAAGTTGTTGTTGTAGGTTCACAGATCAAAGGTGCAAAAATTACCGGAGCCCTTCCTGTATCAATTATCTCCACAAAAGATATTGAAGCAATGGGAGTTGATTCTGGTGAGGACTTGCTTGAAAACATAGCCGAACAAGGCTTGAACTACTTCAATGAAGCAGAAGATGCTTCTGGCGGAGTCAATGCATCTCGAGGAGATGTCGGTGCTTATAATTTACGAAACATGGGTGTTGGTAATACTCTGACTCTCTTAAACGGAAGAAGATTGGTGAACTCACCCGGTTACCAGACCGAGCTCATCGGTGGTGACTATGTTCCAACCGTTAGTGTTAACTCAAATCTGATTCCTGTAACAGGGATTGAGAGATTAGAAATTCTACGTGATGGGGCTTCGGCTATTTATGGTGCTGATGCTGTTGCCGGTGTTATTAATAATGTTTTACAAAAAGATTTTGAAGGCTTAAGCATTACAGCTAAAGTTAGTGCTTATGACCACTTCAGCACCGAAGACAACAAAGTAACTGTTAAGTGGGGTTCATTTTTTAATGATGGCGCCACCAATGTAAGCGTATTTTTTGATCACTACGATCGTGGCAATATTGCAGCTAAAGAAGACCCAAGATGGAGTGCAGGAGATCATAGACCTTTTGTAGATCCAGATTCACCTTGGAAAACGAGCACTTCATTTAGAAACTTAAGCTCAAACTCCCTATATGGTCAGTTTGATATGGTAAGCAGTGCAACAAGTCTTGCTGGAACTGCAAACGACAAAGTGTGGACGGATTCATCGGGTGAATTTGAAGTCTTTCCATTGGGCGATAGCAAATGTACTAATCGTGGCAATCCTCTATTTGATACCGGTTATGGCACATGTATAGCTCCAGACGGCAACGGAGCACTTCGATCAAACTTCTGGGCGCCTACCGATGTTAGATCTCAGCTTGTCAGAAACAACGCTGTCATGTTTATTAACCATGATTTGGGTAATGGCATTGAGTCATTCACAGAACTGGGTATTTATAGCTCCGACAGTGACAGAACTGCTCATGCTTCTTATGCATTTTCATCCTCTAAACATAGAGTGGGCCCTGATAACTATTACCTCAATCAAATGAAGGTCAATGGTGTTGCAATATTTGCAGGGAAACAACTTTACATGGATAACTATCGATATGAAGAAAAACAAAGAATGGTCAATGTAAGAAAAGAGACTTATAGATTCCTCCAAGGTTTCAGAGGTTCAAGTGGAGCATGGGACTGGGAAGCAGCTTATGTTGATTCCATCGCTAAATCCAGAGATGTGACCAGGAATAGAATGTCTAACACTCTCTTAAAAGCAGCTTTAAATGATTCAACACCAGCAGCTTATAACCCATTTAGTGCGGGCGTAAATTCAAATATTGAGAGAACATTGATCGATGTTTATAGAAAAGGCACAAGTGAATTAACAATGTTTGATTTCAAAATGTCTAACAATGAGTTTATGACTCTTCCAGCGGGAGATGTTGGAATATTGGTAGGGTTTGAGCATCGTGAAGAAGCGATCGAGGATGATAGAGACCCTAGATTGGATGGAACAATTAAGTACACAGACTATGAAGGCGATACCTTCCCGTTGGTTGCAGATGTTTTAAATTCATCGCCAACTTCAGATGTTTCAGGTTCAAGAGATGTCTCATCTCTCTTTGCTGAAATGCAAATTCCAGTAACAAGCACAATTGATATGCAGATAGCGCTTAGGAATGAAGATTTCTCAGACTATGGTGACTCAACTGTTGGAAAGGTTGCATTGGGATGGCAAGCAGCCTCATGGATGAGCTTGAGAGCTTCTGTGTCCACAGCTTTTAGAGCACCTAACATTATCCAAGTGAATGAAGGGACTGTAGTGCGATCAGGCACAAGATATGACAGAGCAGCATTTCGAGTGAATGAACTTCAAAGCGTTGAAAATGTAATTGATTCAGACTCAAGATATGGGATTCAAAGAATGGCAACAGGCGCTTCAGGCCTTGAAGCAGAGGAATCAGACAACACATCCTTTGGTGTGGTTTTAACTCCAATGGATAACTTGATTGTAACAATTGATACCTGGACCATTGAGAAAGATAAAACAATTGGCTTGTTTGGTCGTGAGAACCAAACAGTGAATGATATGCTTTTAAGATTTGCTAATGGCACAAATAATTGTGCTACTTTTGCAGGAGATCCTTTGGTTGTAAGAGAGGCTGCTGATAGTAGTGAAGCTGCAGGCTTTGCAGCTGCAGGTGTTTGCCCTTTTGGGAATATCAAGTACGTTAAAAATAATTACACCAACATGGCTTTGAGAACCATCGAAGGCACAGATCTTGGTATCTACTATGATTTTGAAACTGGCTATGGTGATTTTGATGTGCGATACATTGGAACATTTCTTGATGTCTACACACAAAAAGCAAGTGGTGAATTTGCTGCATTGCAGGCTGCTAAAGACAGTGGCTCAATTCCAGAATCAATTCCTTTGAAAGGCTTTGGTAGTCTTCTTGGATTGGACGGAGTCTATGACAACAAGCATACTCTAAGGGTATCTTGGGACAAGGGTCCATACGGAGCCAGTCTGGTTGCATTGAAAAAGGGTTCATTTGAGCAAACTTCATTGGGTAAAAAAAATGGCGTCCCATACGTTGTTCCAACCATGACAACCATGGATTTAACCATGTCTTATAACTTCTCATTAAACGGTCAAAAAGCAAGAGTTAGATTTGCCGTGAAGAATCTAGAAGACGAAAGAGCCCCTACTGCAGATAGATACTACGGTTACTATGCAGATGCTCATCAAGATTATGGAAGAAACTATTACCTTGATTTAAGAGTTTCATTCTAAGAATTAAGTTAAAATTAAAGGGAGCATTGGCTCCCTTTTTTTTTTATGAAATACCTAATAACAACTGCATTAATAACAACCATTCTTAGCCTAGGGGTCAACCTTGCTGCTAAAGAAAGTGCCTATGAGTTTAAGGGTTGGGCTGGTTCAAGTTTGCCAGTTTTTTATGCAGCACCTAAGAAGATTAATAAACAGACCAGGTTGGTTGTAATCATGCATGGTCGAAAGAGAAATGCAGAAGAATACAGGGATCATTGGACAGATGTTTCTGAAGAGTTAAACCTTGTGGTCGTTGCACCTGAATTTAGTGAAAAAGCATTTCCGGAAGTTTGGGGTTTTAATTACGGAAACATCAAGACTGCAAATCTTGAAGTAATAAACCAGAACTTGCATGCCTTTGCTGCAATAGAACCCTTGGTCCAAGATGCGCTCAATAAATTTAAAATGGAATCTAAGAATTGGGGAATTTATGGACATGGTGCTGGTGCTCATTTCGTCCATAGATACGTATTACATAACCCAGAGGCGTCTTACACTCTTGCCATTGCAGCCAATCTTGGTTGGTACCTTTCAATGAGCGATGAGGTCTGGCCATTTGGTTTACAAGACTCTGGAATTGATAATACGCAACTCAAGCAAGCCTTTCAAAAACATTTCCTTTTGATGCTTGGAAGATCTGACGTCTCAACTAAGCCAAACAGCCCATACGTAGCTGAGCACTTTGATGTCATTAAATTGCAGGGTGAGCATCGATTGGCCAGAGGAAGAAACTTTTTTAAATCAGCTGTCAGTAAGTCAAAAGAATTAGATGAGTTTTTTAAATGGGGCATGGTTGAAGTTCCAACCAAAAAGGGGCACGGCAATACCAAGCAAATGACCCCCTATGCTGCAGAAATGTTTTATGCGAGGTTAAGATAATGCAAGCTTATAAAAAACGAGGTTTTTGGATTGGCTTAGGTATCTTCTTTTTGATGCAGGTATCACCAAACCCTGAGTCTCTTTCCCCCGCTGGATGGGCTGTTGCCTCGGTGACATTGCTCATGGCAATCTGGTGGGCAACGGAAGCTGTTCCTGTGGCTGTAACTGCCCTACTCCCATTAGCTCTCTTTCCTCTCTTGCAGGTTGCAGATTTTAAGACTGCTGCCCTGCCCTATGCCAATCCAAACATCTATCTTTTCATGGGTGGTTTTATCTTAGCCTTAGGCATCGAATCCTCAGGACTTCATAAGCGACTAGCGTTAAAGATGTTGGTGGCCATTGGAAATAGTGGAGCGCAATTAGTTGGCGGGTTTATGCTCGTGTCTGCTTTGATCAGCATGTGGGTGATGAACACATCAACGACCTTGATGCTGTTACCCATTGGACTTGCTGTGTGCTCAAGTGTCGCTGAGACAATTCCTAATTTTTCACCCAAAGAAAAGAAAAATTTTGAGACCTCTTTGCTTTTAGGGATAGCATACGCAGCATCTATTGGTGGCATGTCTACCTTGGTTGGGACAGCTCCAAACATAATCTTTGTGGGCTTTATGCAGGAATCATATGGGATTGAAATCTCATTCATCGACTGGATGAAGTTGGGGGTGCCGATAGCATCAATTATGCTTGTTGCTTCTTGGTTTACCATCACCAGGGTTGTCTATCCCGTGAACTTTGTCGCAAGTCTTGAAACAAAACTCCAACTCAGGAACATGCTAACTGACCTAGGTCCCTTGGGAAGAGATGAAAAAAAAGTTCTTGTCATATTTTCTTTAGCAGCTGGAGCCTGGATGTTCAGAACTATCTTGGATAATTTTGTTCCCTTATCTGGCTTAACGGATGCTGGAATTGCCATTTTGGCAGCTTTAAGTTTCTTTTTAATTCCGTCTGAAAACAATAAAACAGATTTACTAACTTGGGATCAAGCAAATAAGCTCCCTTGGGGATTGCTGGTTCTATTTGGTGGAGGGTTGTCCTTAGCTGCTTCTATTGGATCGTCTGGCCTTGGAGGTTGGATCGGTCAAGGGCTAACCGTATTAGAAAACGTTCCACCAATTGTCTTGATACTTGCAGTGGCAACTTTAATTATCTTTCTTACAGAAATTACCTCGAATGTAGCCACCACCTCAACATTCTTGCCTGTGGTCGGAGCAGTGGCAGTGGCTTTAGGGATTGCCCCTGTTGCCCTCACCATCCCTGTTGTTTTAGCTGCAAGCTGTGCATTCATGTTGCCTGTTGCAACACCGCCCAATGCGATTGTCTTTGGTTCAGGGAAATTAACAATTCCAGACATGATGAGAGCAGGCTTTGCATTAAATATTATTGGAATATTCTTGGTGACAATATTTGCTTTCTATCTTGCGCCAATGATATTTTAAGACATATGAACATCAAGACACCGTTGCTGACTTTTCTCTTTTTCATAACTAGTGCTTCAGCTCAAATTAGCTACATTGACTACCTCTCACCCTTCCACCCAACCATAGGCAAATCTGGCATGGTGGTATCTCAAAACCAAGCTTCCTCAGACATTGGCGTTCAAGTTCTAGATATGGGCGGAAATGCAGTTGATGCTGCTGTTGCAGTTGGTTTTTCACTTGCCATTACTCTTCCCAGAGCAGGAAATCTAGGTGGTGGAGGTTTTATGCTTGTCTATTTGCAAGAAGAGCAAAAAACTATCGCAGTAGATTTTAGGACTTCGGCTCCGCAAGGCATCACAAATGCTGATTTTATATTTTTAAAAAATAATCGTGATGAAAGAAGATATGGCTACAAAGCCTCAGGGGTTCCAGGAACTGTGGCTGGGTTACTAGAAACGCATAAGCGTTATGGCTCCTTGCCTCTTAAAGAAATTTTAAAGCCTGTCATTGCTCAAGCAAGAAATGGCATTCCTGTAAGTTATGACCTCAATCAAGCCATCGGCAGCGCCAAGCAAATTAGCCTAGATCAAGAGTCTACTGATATTTATTTTAAAAATAATGCACCCACACCTGAACACATGATCATGCAAAGGGTTGATCTTGCAAGAACGATCAATGAGATTGCTAGCAAAGGGCAAGCAGCATTTTACGAAGGGTCAATTGCTAAAAAAATTGTCAAAGCCATGCAAGACAATGGCGGATATATTTCAGCCGATGACCTAAAAAACTATCGTCCAAGATTTGCTGAGCCGATTCAAACAAGTTACAGAGGGTTTAAAGTTCTGGCTCATCCACCCCCAGCAGGCGGTGCAGCAGTTTTGCTTGAAGCCTTAAACATACTTGAAAATTTTTCTTTTCAAGATCTAGGTCCTAACTCTGGTCAATTTTTACATCTCTTAGCAGAAGCCCTTCAACGCGGTCACATGGATAGATCTCGGTTCATGGGAGATCCGGCATTCTTTGATGTGCCCATTCAAACGATTATCTCCAAAAAAAGAGCTCAATCTTTGGCAAAAGATATCAAACTTGATCAAGCCACATCTCCAGATCAGTTAAATCCTGATAGCTTGCTTAAAGAAGGTGAAAATACTACTCATTATTCAATCATTGATAAGCATGGAAATGCTGTTTCAAACACATATACACTTGGATATTCCTTTGGATCAGGCGTAACCATACCTGGAACAGGAATCTTGCTTGACAATCAAATGAATAATTTTGCCTATCAATTTGGGGTGCCTGGAGTGATTGATAGATCAGCGAGCATTGGTAACAAATTTGTGCCAGGCAAGAGGCCTATGAGCACAATGACACCAGTTATAGTATTTGATTCAGATAATGCCTTAAAACTCATCTCAGGCTCTCCTGGAGGAGCTTTGATCCCTGCCGCAGTCCTTAGAACTATTACTGGAATCATTGACTTTGAACTAAATCTTGGTGAGGCAACGATGCTTCCTAGGCTCCACAAAGATTGGCCTTACACATCTCTAAGAGTAGAAAAAGCCATGAGCTCAGATACTATCAATATCTTAAAATCTTTTGGTCACGAAATTGAGCTCTCAAAAACCATGGGGTCCACTCAAAGCATCAATGTTAGCTCCCAAGGATACGAGGGCTTCGCAGATATTAGAAGGCCCAATGCTGGGGTATCAATTCAAATTGATTAAAGCATTAGCCTTTATCTACAAGCGAGCAGATCTTAGTAATCAATTCTTTCAGGACTATTATGAAAATAATCATGCTCCGCTAGCGCAATTGTTGCTATCGTTTGAAGGCTATGAAAGAAATTACGTAGATGCAGATCTTAGCTCTGCATCATCATCCCTTGGATCCATTAGTATCTTCACCCATCAATCAGAAGCTGCCTTAGGATTGCTGGCAGAGAAAATGGGCTCATCTGCTGGTGATACTTTACGAGAAGATGAAAAAAAGTTCATGGACGTAGATAAAAATTTTTTTGTATTCTGTGAATCGGCCGAGACAGTTAATACAGAATTTTCAATGAAGTTATTTTATGTAGCTTCCACCGAGCAGCAAATGAAAAATCTAGATTCATATCCTTGGATTACAAAAATTTCTGATAATTTTGTTTCAGGACACCAAGATATACTTGCAATTCCTGAATATGGAATTAAAGGCCCTCTTAGAAAAGAAACAATCACAGCAATGACGAGAGAAATACCCAAAATATTTTTTACTCGAAGCTTTAACTAAGTCTATTTTTTTAGGTGCTCTAATGCTTCTCCAATTCTTACTAAAGCCTCTGCTTTATCAAATAAAGAAAGAGTGAGGCCAAGTGATGGAGATTGAGTAGATCCTGTTAGTGCAATTCTAATAGGTTGATTAATATTGGGTGTTTTGATACCCAAAAAAGACTGAGCTTTAGATAAAACCTCATCAATGGATGGTTCGTTCCATGTCTCTAGATTTTTAAGTTTTTCTTCGAGATGGATCAATACTGATTCAGATCCTACAAGAAACTTATCAACCGCTTTCTCATCATAGAAATCAATTGGATGAAAGTATGGCTTAAGGTCTTTAGCAATTCCCAGCAAAGTAGGTTTGATGGTTCGCATCGCATCGAGGATGTCATCACCATCCTCTTTGGCACTTAAATCAATATTATTTTGAAGAAGAAATGGATCAATTTTTTCTTTGAATGATTCTAAAGTCATTGCTGCAAGATGGTGTGCATTAATCCAATCTAATTTGGCAGGATCAAAAATAGCACCTGCTTTTTGAACTTCTTGAATTCTAAAATCTCTAAATAAATCTTCAAGATAAAAGATCTCTTTGTCACCTTTGGACCACCCTAGACGAGCGAGCATGTTGATCATAGAAGATGCCATGTAGCCTTGGTCAAAATAATCTTGAAGGCTGGTCACCGCATTTCTTTTGGAAAGACGCTTTTTATCTTGCCCGAGTACCATTGGAAGATGAGCATACTCCAATGCAGGTAAACCTAGCGCTTGTTGAATATGGATTTGGCGAGGAGTATTGCTCAAATGGTCCTCTCCTCTAATGACTGTGGTTACTTGCTGATCATGATCATCAATGACATTACAAAAATGATAAGTGGGTGTGCCGTCACTTCTAACCAAGATAAGATCATCTAACTCCGCATTTTGAAAAATCACCTCACCACGGACTAGATCACTAAAAATTAGTTCGCCATCTTTTGGTGTTTTTAACCTCAATACAGAAGAATCACTTGCTGAAAGATTGAGATCTCTGCATTTGCCATCGTATTGTGGTTTGTGACCTTTTGCCTGCTGCTCAGATCTCATAACCTCCAATCTTTCTTTGCTGCAATGACAGTAGTAGGCCTTCCCAGATTCAATGATGTTGGTCACGGCACTCTGATATAGATCTGATCTCTCTGATTGACGAACTGGAGCTTCATCTGGAGCAATCCCAATATCCAAAAGACCTTTTAAGATATTCCCCTCATGCTCTTTAGTTGATCGTTCAGCATCCGTATCTTCAACTCTAATCAAAAACTTTCCTTTGTTTTGTTTGGCATAGACAAAGTTAAAAAGCGCTGTTCTTACTCCGCCAATATGCAACGCTCCTGTGGGGCTGGGTGCAAAGCGTGTGACTTTTGTCATAAATTACTCCAAAGGGTGGTGAGCTTATTTTGCTCTTCAATCTCATTAATGCGAGTTTGATGTGATTTTTTATCATCAGATGAAATAGTTAACTGATGAAGTGGGAGGGTTGAAAGATCAACTGTTGATGACCTACCTATATCTGAACTGCTGGATTGCTTGCTATCAGACATAAATTCAAACTTACTCTGACCACCAGTAAGGTGAATGTATGTGTCAGCTAGAATTTTCGCATCAAGCAATGCTCCATGCAGACTTCTATCATAGCCGCTGATTTCAAATCTATTGGCCAAGGCATCCAATGAATTTCTTTGCCCTGGAAACTTTGCTCTAGCTAAAAGCAAGCTATCTTCTATCTCGCAAATATCTTCTAGCATGGGGTAAGCAGACGAAGCTCTTCTAAGCTCGCTGTTAATAAAGCCAAGATCAAAGGGGGCATTGTGGATAATCAGTGTTGCACCATCAACAAACTCTAAAAAACTTTCCGCAATCGAAGAAAACTCAGGCTCATCAACCAGCTGCTCAATGGAGATACCATGAACTTGTTGAGCGCCTTCATCAATGGCTCGCTGTGGATTTAGATAAGTGTGAAAATGCTGATCAGTTTTTTTTCTATCTTCCAGTACAACCGCACCAATTTCAATTAACCGATGGCCTTGATCAACCTCTAAGCCTGTAGTTTCTGTATCAAGAACGATGAGTTTTTGTGTCATATGAGAGTATCTATTCCTTTATTAGCAAGCTGGTCTGCGCGCTCATTGCCCTCATCACCAGTATGACCTTTGACCCAGTGCCATTGTACCTCATGCTTTGCTACCAAATGATCAAGCTCTTGCCAGAGTTCTTTATTTTTTACATCTTTTTTAGTTGCGGTTTTCCAATTATTTTTTTTCCAATTCAAGATCCATTGTGTTATTCCATCCATCACATATTTTGAATCGGTATACAGATTTACAATGCAAGGTTCGCCCAATGCCTTCAGGCCTTCAATGGCCGCTGTTAATTCCATTTGATTGTTAGTGGTTGTGTGCAGGCCACCACAAAGATCTGAGATTGATCCAGCGTGATTTAAGAAGACTCCCCATCCACCAGGTCCAGGGTTTCCTCTGCATGCGCCGTCTGTATACATAATTACTTCTTTCATGGGGTAGAATGTTTTACTTACTGTTATGAATATTCAATCTATTAAAGCTTACACCGATAATTATATTTGGTTAATTGAAACTAATGAAGGTAATCTTGTAATTGATCCAGGTGACTCAGCGCCAGTAGAGGAGTTTTTAGAAAATAATAACCTCTCATTAACAAATATCCTGCTCACACATCATCATTTTGATCATACTGGTGGAGTCAAAAATCTTAAAGACTCTCTAAGCGGAAAAATCTATGGGCCTCATTCTGAGTATATTGAAGATATAGATATTCTTGTAAAACATGGGGATATGGTGAATACATTAGGCCTTCAATTTGAAGTTTTAGAAATACCAGGGCACACGCTGGATCACATTGCATATTTTTTAAATGCTCCAGATCAGCCTGCTCTTTTTTGTGGAGATACGTTATTTTCAGCTGGATGCGGCAGAGTGTTTGAAGGCACCTACCCTCAAATGTATGAATCTTTGATGAAACTAAAGTCCCTTCCAGCAAAGACTCTGGTTTACTGCGCCCATGAATATACTCTTAGCAACTTAATGTTTGCGAAGGAAGTTGAGCCTGATAATCAAGATATCAAGAACCATATTTTTACTTGCAGGCAAAAACTTGACTCACAAAAGCCCTCTCTTCCTAGTACTTTAGAAACTGAGTTGTTGGTGAATCCATTTTTGAGGTGCGATCAAAAAGAATTAAGGCAAGCGGTGTCCGGTCATTTTGAAGTAACCTCTGATACACCAGATGAAGTAATATTTGAGCAATTAAGGGTATGGAAAGATACCTTCTAATTACCTTATTCTTAGCGCTGAGTGGTTGCCAGGTAACGGAGCTCATTCCTGCTGATCGCTACGAAGAACCCCTCCCCACCAATCAAGCTGAATCACTCAAAACTTATTCCGATGTATGGGAGCGAATAATTGAGGGGAATAGGTCGAAGAAGGTTGAGCTGAATGAAAAAACTCTTAAATATATTAACGCTTATCTAGAAGATACAACACGACTTTCAAGATTGCTAGAAAAAGGTAGGTACTTCATCTTCTTTGTTATGGAAGAGCTTGAAAAATATGATTTACCACCAGAGTTGGCGCTACTTCCTTATATTGAAAGTAACTACGATCCATTTTCTATCTCTTCGTCTGGGGCTATGGGTATTTGGCAATTTATGCCTGCCACTGGAAGAATATATGGACTCGAAGATACCTGGTGGTATGAGGAAAGGCATGATCCTATAAAATCTACAGAGGCTGCAGTAAAATATTTAGCTTACTTGCATAATAGATTTAACAAGTCCCTTGATTACACATTGGCTGCATATAATGGTGGGCCAACATTGCTGGAAAAAAGAATCAAAGAAAATAAGCACTCTAGTAAATCGGTGAATTACAAAGATTTAAGACTTCCAAATCAAACCAAGGAATACGTTCCTAAGTTTAATGCCATTCTAGAACTAGTTCTTAATGCAGACAAATATGGAATTAAACTACCGGATATTCCAAACACCAAGGCTCTTGGGCAGATAGAGCTAAATGGTCAAATTGAAATAATGGCATTTAGTGATTTTGCAAATTTAAAACCTGAATTTGTATACAAGCTAAATGCTGGGTTCACAAAGTGGGCTTCTCCACCAGGCAAAAAAACTGTTTTTAATGTTCCGTTTGAGAT
>Ga0209816_1002280_pt1 | contig 13716 bp, 24 predicted proteins | sample CoawatmetaG01DNA_FD_187509 | JGI IMG/M metagenome (GOLD analysis project Ga0209816, IMG submission 187509) | Marine microbial communities from the West Antarctic Peninsula - Coastal water metaG017-DNA (SPAdes) (version 2) | ecosystem: Environmental > Aquatic > Marine > Coastal ... | reverse complement strand
CATATTCTGGGTTCAGCAGAGAGCTTGCAATAATAATTGGGATTAAACTGTTCATACTACCATTTCCCTTGCGTTGCACCAATGATGTACACCACCAAAGCTAAGATTGCTCCTCCTACAAAAGTGGCCGCAATACCCACGGCCCAGTTAATGCAACTGTCAATAAACTCTTGTTTCTTGTACACAAGCTCGCGCTGCTCTTTACGCTGTTGCGCCTCAATTCTGACAATTTCATCCCAGCTTGAGGGGCCATAATTCCAACTTATGAAAGCGCGCAGCTCCTCGCGCATTTCTGCGAGTTTCTGCTTCTGTGTCCAAATCTCAAGCGCATTTGCCTGAGTATCCGAAAACATTTTGTACATGGGAGGCTTCTGAGCTTTTTTCTCTAGAAAGTCTAAGTCACTGCAAGCCTTACTCCACTGCGAGATTGTACCCGCCATGCCGCTGATTTCTCGACCAACGGAAACTGCTTTCTTTATGCCCGAATAAGCGGCTGATGCTGCGGCCATTGCCGAAATAGGGTCAATCATATACCGCGCACCTTTTTTTTATCGTTCTAACATCCTGTCCATTTTTGCGTCGAGAGTGTCTAATCGGGTTATTAGCCGATCTATGGACGCGGTACTCTCGACCTTCGTCGAATATTCCTTGGCCATCTCCTCCCTAGTTCGATTGAGGAGGATCTGGACACGCTTCAGTTCGTCGTGCTGATTTTTTGCCCACCATACGATGAACGCTAAAGCAGCGGTTAGTCCGACATTCCAAAGCGCGGCCATTTCCATTTAGCTTACAACTTCTGCGTCTTCAGGCTCAGTTGCCAAAGACGTGGTCAGCGCGTTCATAAATGCCATTCGTCCCATTTTTAGCTGGTCGATGTTAAAATTAGCAGAGCCAATCTTGCGATCTAAATCAGCAACGTGGTTCACCATTACCTTCTGGGTGTCATTTAGTTGATCTTCAGTGTAAGATTTATCATTGATCGTAATGGTGTTTGTTTTTTTCTCAGCCATTGTGATCTCCTTTCGGGGTTGGGGTTAAGTAGTCTGTGCTTCACGCATTGCCTTGTATGCGTTCTTAACATCGTCTGTCCAAGCTGCTGTAGCTATAGCTTGTACGCTTGCGGCTTCACTTGAGATGTCTGTGGCGGTATGCGCCCAGCTTGCATCTACGCCAGTTGCCGCTGTTACAGCTTCAACCGCTTCTCTGGTCACATTGCCATCGCTGTCTGTCTGTTCAGTTACTGCTGTTACAGCCTCAACAGCAACTACTGCAGGCGTGTAGACTGAGCTAAATGGTTGAAGAACGTGTCTGTGGAAGCTGCGACTTATTTCAGTCAGTGCGCCAGCAGAACCTTCTTCCATGATTTTAGTAGACTTGCGAACTTGTATGCTCCAAGATTGCACGACCTCAATTTTGTCGTATTCAATTACTTTTGTAATGTCACCGTTTGCCATATTTTATCTCCTTTTATGGACTGTCCGACCCAAAGATATGCAGTGGGTTATGCGTTTGTTATGTAAGTTCCAGTAAGATATATTCGGTTTTTGTCTAATCCATCAGTCATGTTTGCAACGGGGATTGTGCGATAACCCGTTCTATCTGACCCTCCAGCGTTATTTGTTAATGTTATAACAGTAGAACTAACCCACCCACCAAAAGGCATATAGTTTGTCCAACCAGATTGAGCATTAATTGCTATTGGAAATGTGTCAATGCCAGCCGCAGGAAACGGCAGACCATTTATTTGCACAGAACCGGAACCACTTCCTAACGTGAAAGCATCTGTTCTTAGTACTAGTGAAAAGTTTACTACATTTCCAATTTTTGTATAATATCCTGATTGAGTATCATGCGTAATAGCACCAAAAGCTGTACCAGTTGCCACATACACAGGAGTAAAAGTCCCTTCTTCATAGTCGTTTAGCAAATTGTTATCAATATCATCACCAGCGCCGTAAGCAGAAAAATCAATGCCCTTACCCGCTGTGCCGACTACTAGGTTTCCGGTTTTTACCTGAACATCACCGCTAGAGAGGATAGACATTCTATTGTTATTGCCACCATTTTGGTTTCCATCTGAGAGAAAGAAGTCTAATCTAGAAAGGGTAGACCCGGGCGAAAAGAAAGTACCTATTGCACTTTTTCTACCACTTTGTTCAAGAGTTATAACTTTACCGTCAGGGCAAGCATCAATATGTAATCTAGTATCAATGGAGACATCTGAAGCGCCTAAACCAATGTTACGGTTAAAAGTGGCATCACCAGCGTCAGCCATATCAAGGTTTAGGGCAGTAATTGCAGTTGAACCGTCAGTACCATTGATTAGAAAATTCTTATCCGCTGTCTCAACCCTCATGAAAAAATCGCCAGAAGTGTTGTCTCCCGCTACAAGAACTATCCCAGTTGCTCCTGATTTTAAAATAAAATCATTACCGTGGGCGTCTAAAACAATGTCTCCAGCCTCTGCATCAATCGTTAGATTGCCAGAAGACAACGCAACTGTGGTTCCATCTATATGAAAGTTGTCTACATCAATACCACCGTCAGCTGTTACAGTGCTACTAAAAGTAGCCGCACCAGCAGCATCTAGGACAAGAACATTATTATTACCACCCGTAGCAAACTTTATGTTTCCATCACTTTCTTGGTTAGTGAAGTAAACATCATCGTCTTGCCACATTGCTATAAACATTCCGTTTCCAGCGGCAGCACCAGTCGCATCATTAGTCATGTGGATTTGTGAACCAGTAGAACCGCCTTGCTCTTGATGAATATGCAAGGCTGCTCTTTTATAAGCTGCGGCACTTGGTACGGGTGTAGGCGTACCAATACCTACTACATCTTCACCACCATCAGCAAACAACAAATGGGCTGTATTGCTTGACTCAACACGGAAGTTTAGGTCAATACCAAGATCATTAACAGCAACTTCAGTACCCCTGATGGTAATTCTTGGTGTTGTTCCAAGTGCTGCACCTAAACCAATCTGTAAAGCATCTTCGCTGTCATCCAAACCAACATGGTAGTCTGCTGCATTGCCATCAAATACAATCTTTGCATCTTCAGCCCCAGCATCGCCAATAGTAAGCGTGGGAGTAGTGCCATTTAACAAAGCTCCACCAGTGACTGTTAATAATCCACCAATTGCCACGTCATCCGTAACAGTCAGATCGTCTTGAACCTTGAGATCAACCACGCTCAACGAGGCAAAGGCGTCAACCATTGCACCACCAGAACCAGCGCCGTTAGAGTAGATAGCTTTAGTATCGCCCGGTGGAATAGTTATTGTGGCCCCAGAACCTTGCTTAATAATGATGTTCTGTGAGCCAGAGGTTCCGTTCTCAATAAACCACAACTTGCTGACCGTGTTAGGTCCAATTGTAATGGTACAAGCAGAATCCAAGGTTCCGGTATACTTTAGGAACATTGCACGACCGGGATCAGTGGCCCCATCCGCAATGGTCGTTGCGTGAGTATCAGCGTTAGTCGTAATAGCCTCCGTGCCAAAGGCAAAGGCTTCTGCAATTAATTCTAGGTTGGTGTTAGTGGTATCGCCCCAAGTTCCAGACTGTTCGCCTGACCCAATTTCTTCTAGGCGAAGATCGTTTGTATATACACTTGCCATGTTATTATCCTATGCTGCGACAGCCGTGTTTAGAATGCCCTTCCATTCAGGTGTCTGCGATGGTGTTATAGATGAAAAGTTCGAGTTTTGCGATGGGATTATATCCCCCCAAGTTGACCTTAGTACGCCAATTTGACCAGTCGCACTTAAACCCGTAACCGGAACGATGGCATTACCAACTATTGTGGTGCTGCCGATTGCCGAAGTCATTTGAACTTCAGTGTTGGTTGTAAAGTAACTGCCTAATGCAGATGTTCCCGCCACCCCAGTAGGACTAATGTTGGCCGCGCCAACAATGGTAACCGCGCCAACGGACCCAGTACCCGCAAGGCCTGTTACAGAAACGTTGGCCTCACCGTCGATGACAACAGCAGCACTGTTAACAGAAGCAGTCGCAGTAATGGGATAGGCAACATTGGTATTCCAAGTGCCAGTATTCCACCCTTGTATGGAGCTATTCCACCCCTGAAAGGCTGCGACCGGATCGGCCATTAGGCTATCCGGATAATCGCGTTAGATGCATCAGCCGTGGGGAATATGATCGTGAAGTCCCCAGCACTAGCCGCCTTGTCTGCACCGAAATCCAATACACACACGGTAGGATCTCCAGTGGCGGCTTCGTTAAAAATCAACGCGCCCCGCACAGCCGAAATAGTAACCGTCGAAAACACCTCGTCAGCAAAGTCCGTAAACGCAGTAGTGCTGCTGGATGTTGGCGTTACACTGGTCAGGAAGTTGCCCTTAGCGGTATAGTTTGTGCCACTAATTTCGTTGGTTGACGTATACGCCGTGGTCGCAGCGGTGAACGTGGCGCTGTTATTATACAGTGCCAGTTTAAACTGATTACTTGCCGCCGTGAAGTTATGTACGCCTTTTAAAATCTCAACTTTAAAAGAAGTGCATAGAAAGTTGCCGTTAAAAGCCATCTACATTTTCCTTATATATTCGGCCAACGTGGGCTGACCAGCATCTTTTATTGCATTATATACCGTAGTTCTATCGCTCTTGATAGCCTGTTTCATATACACTGCTATGATCTTCTCCATCTCCGCCCGATAGGCTAGAGCCTGGTCCTTAATTGCAGGAGGTGCGTTATCAGAAACTCCGATGATTTTATCCACGCAACGCTTTGCGGTTTCCTCTGGAGTAAAGCCCCTGTTGTTTGTAGTCTCCACACCAACCTTAAAGTCATTGGACATCGAAACACCAAAAGACATATTGTTCATGTTCTACGTTTCCTTATTGGTCCGTACCGGTATTCATCTGCAATCTCCTGACCCTCACCAAGGTTCTTGAGACGTGATAAGCCTTCCGCAAACCGGCGTTCGTAAACACTGGCTAGTGCAGGATCACCCTTCATATAGGTGTAGGCTTCAGTCAAACATCCATACAGCAATGTCATTCGAGCCTCGTCACTCAACCAACTTACAGAAGTGTCCGCACCAATGGCTGATATAGTGGCTGTTGCCCCGCTAGAACTGCCCGTTATTGTTTCTCCCACAGTGTAGTTTCCACTGGGTATTCCAACGATCAACGTTGCTGAAGACGTAACCTCGCTAACCGCAGAAGACTGGCCGCTAGTGCCGCCCGTTATTGTATCTGACGATGTAAACGTCCCCGACACAGGAGCTACCGTTAGGGTAAACAAGCTAGTGGTTAAGCTGGCAGGTCGATACAGATAGTTTAATTCCAGATCAAAACCAGCGTTGGGCGTTGGCGCGACTACAAAGTTATCTACATCAAACTGAGCATAGTAAATGGGAACGCCAGTGGTCGCGGGGTTCGGCGTGTAAGTCTGCACAAAGTCCAAGTCTTTAAACAGTAAGTACTCTTTTGCCCCACTGGAAATAAAGCTCAAGGAGAACGGCGCCATGAAGTCAGAAGGAACCGCAACGTATTGATTGCCAGAAGTCATGACCCCCGAGGCGTTCTTCTGAAACAATGTCAGTTGCACGTTCTTTAGAATACGCTCTTCTGCCATCTCAATAAACAATGGAAGGTTCTTAATAAACCCCGTCTCATCGTTCTCTGTATAATCCTGTATCGCTTCTTTCAGCGTGGTATATGTAAAGCTCATGTCTGTATCGTAACCTCTCCCACGGCGCCTTCAGCAAGTAGCGGATTAGAGGTGAATGCTTCATCCCCTCTAAAGCCAACAGGATTCCAACCGTATTGAATGTTTCGTTGCTCCGCCAAACCAGATTCGGGGCGAGGATTTAGTAGTGCTTGAGGATCATTTCCAACCCTAGGAGGAAATAGTTGTGGGTGCTTGGGCTCGAACTCATCCTTACCGACTTTAGCGCCAGTCCATTCCACACGCATATCTTTCAAACGATACCGAAAACCAGATCGATCTGATATACCATATGCGTTTTTATCAGAAGCGTATGCCATGCTAGACCCTCAAGTATTGAAAGCTGGGCTGGAGTTTCAATGGTACGCGATCTTCATCTTCGTCCGAAGCGCGTTGGAACTCTTCCTCATAGACCGTCTTTAGCATCTGCAAACGATCCGGTGTTCGCTTCATTGCAATATAGTACGCTAGACCAGCAACCATGCACGGGTAAAACCGAAATGGCATATCTGTTGTATTTACAAGGTTGTCTGCGTCCTCAATACGTTGGACGTAATAGTATACGATTTGATCAGTGGAGTTCTCAGGAGTGGCCCAAAGGTTAATTATTGGAACAATCTGGCGATCAAAGTAAAATTGGCTAGGCCGTCCCTCAGTGGTTTTAGTAGGAAGAGTTGCGTACTCTCCGCGACTAATCCGGTTGATCTCAAAGTCCGTTCCATCTCGGCGCAGCACAACTTCCAATACATCCACAACCGTGGCATCTAGTGTTACTGCACTGGTTCCTTTTGTCAGAGTGGCGGTGGCCGACCTGACCGTCCACATATTAATTCCTCTGTTTGCCCAATCAGCAAACATCAGGTTCAAAGATCTTCTAGCCGTTCGTGCGTCATATCCCGTGCGGACTTCTATGCCACAGCGTTCGTAAGCCTCTTCGATGATCTCACCGACATCTATGTTGAAGTCCCTGGTTCCTGATGTTGTCATAGCCTCAAGTCTTTCATCTTAAAATTGCCGAGCGCCAAACGTTTGTTTGCGCTTATCTGCCATCACTACGCCGCACCCTTTCGCGACCGCTTTCCCTTTTTCCGTTTTTCCTTTGTACGGCCTTTTGGGTTCGTTGACTTCTCCGCCGAGGCTGTATCCTTTGACCTTAGCTTTTTTGGTGTTGCTAACAACGGTTTTGCCTTTCGCGCCAGCCTTCTTTTTTTTATTTGCAGTCGCAGCTCTATCTTTTTTAGAAAGAGAACGTGCCTTAGCCGAAGGTAGGCAGCGGTCAGGGTTCTTCTTATCTTTTGAAGTTCCACACTCACCCTTAATCTCACCATCGGTTCCTATCCTCACCCACTTCTGGTCGCGCCATTTCTTTAGCTCTCCCATTATGCTCTCTTTTTCCCGCTCTTGGAACCTTTAGCATAATTAGGATCTTTGCAGTACTTGGAAGCAGCCATGTTGGCATACGCAGAAGGATAAGTATCAAAGGTGCGCTTGGCCCACGCCTTTCCAGACGGGCAGATTTTACTACCCTTAGACTTAGCAGATACACCTCCACCGTTCTTGTAGTACACAAGACCTTTAGATGCTTTACCGGGAGGTTTGGTTATTTGCTGTGTCATTTGAGATCGGCTTATGGTCAAGACCAGTTCTCCTCTGAATATACTCGTTCCACATTTGCTCTGTTTGATGTGCTACCACAGAAACGTCTGATTTAATTGATACAACTTGCACTCCAAGCCAACCACAATACCCAAGGGCTATCGCGGTTAGTGTTCCAAGGAGCGCATCTTTAGACATATCAACTACTTTTTCTTAGTCATGGATTTAAGAGTTTTAGCCTGACTAGCATGTAGCCTTGAGGCCTTTTTCAAACCCTTAACAACCTTCTTTACCTTCTTTTGATTTCCTTTAGACAGCATTAGCACTTCCACCTTTTTCTAGCCTGACGGAGTCGGCTGTTTGGATCCTTGGCAGCTTTTGGAAACTTCTTCATCTGCCCAGCAGACCGAGCGCAATAAGACTTTCGTCTCTTTGCATCCTTACTGCCCTTCTTAACTGTGCCCGTAACCGCGGTCTTTAGCTTAGACCCTGGGTTTGCAGAGCGGTGAGCCTTTACACCCTTCTCAGTCATACCCGCTCCAGACTTAGTGGAACGGTAATTCTTTTTAGTCCGAGGTATCGCCTTGTCTCCAGCCATAAGAAACTCCTATGCGTGAAAGAAGTTCATCATGTCGATAGTGCCAACCGTGAATGTTACAAAACAACCGTCTTTAAACAACAGCCCCTGATCCGGAATGGTGTTGTCCAAAGTTGTATTGTCTGTGCCAATAGTACGAGCCTTGAAACGAACAGTGCCGGCAGTACTGGTGTCTACAAAGTTAACCACTCCCGCTGTGGCGCCAGACACAATTGAGTACCCTTTGAGACGAGTTCTCTCTGCGTTGATTACGGCCGCAGCGGAGTTATTAATTCCAGCACTGACGTTTCCCGCAGGATTGCCCACCGCGGCAATTTGAGTAATCGTTTTAAAGAACAAAGCTCCGGTAGCTGTATTGTCGTTAGCCCCCGTAATTGATTCCGTTTGAGCATCTCCATTTACGTCAGTTCCCGTAACCGTGAAAGATTTACTCGAGTCATCCCCCGCAGAAAGGATTGTAACAACTCTACCGGAAGCATTAGTGACGGAACCACCCGAAGCTAAAGCGCCGCCAATAACCAAATTAGCATTGTTTCCAACCGATGTTGCAGTGGATATGCCGTCTGCGTCTAAAGCAACCTCATCCGAAATGAAGGCTACCTGTACGTCTGATACATTTGACATTGCAGTCTCCTATAATTTGTAGGCGGGGCGTTAACCCCGCCATATTAATACTTACGCAATCTGAACGTACTCAATGATAAACGTAAACGAACCAGCCGTTGTAGCATCAACCGTGTTAGTGATGTTACAGAAGATGTTACGCGCTGCCGAAGCGTACTGAACAGAGGCTGGCGCTGTGGCTGCATCTTGAGTCTGAAGAATTAATGCTGTTATCGTTACGTTACCTAAAACAACTGTTGTACCAGCATCTAAGATTTCGTCAGCCTGAGTAGCTACAATTTGTGCGCCTGAAGAAGATGTACCAACTTCATAACCAATGTCACCACTTCCAATAACGGGAGCCGTAGCACAAAAGATTTTAATGTCAGTGATGATTGTGTTTGCAGGCTGTGCAAATGTACCGATTGTAGGACTATCGCCAGCGGTAGAGTTCACTGTCACACCTGTGACGTGAGCAACGTGCTTAACAAACAAACTATTGACTGCCGTTGACAATGTTGTAGCGCCTGTCACGGCGAGTGTTCCGCCAACAGAAGCGTTTGTACCATATGTGGAATTAGTTGTTTCAACACCAGTTTCGTCAGTTATCGTGATATCTTCAAAACCGTTTTGCGAACGCACTGGTCCGCTAAAAGTAGAATTACCCATGAGTATCTCCTGTCTTGGGTTAAGTCAGACACAGAATGCGCCTGTCAGGGATACCAAAACAATACAATACGTTTAGACAAAAAGAAAGAGGCGATCCGAAGACCGCCTCAGTTGGGTTACACAGGGAGGTGTGCAGCCCCTTATACGCCAGGAGAACCAAAAACGCAACGTGGGTCTGAGAATCCGAAGCTGTAACGCTCACGGGCTTTAAACCGCATGTTACCAGTATCGAAGTCCGCTTCCATGTTGGTGGAAAGAGGCGTCCGCTCAAAGTGGATAAATCCACGGGGAGCATCTGTCATGACGAAGAACGCATCTGGGTCAGTCAGGAAGTCGTTGACGGCATAACCATCAGGCAACATACCCATAGACTTCATCGCGTTAATGTCATTGTCAGCAGTGTTGACCCGAAGCTCTGAAGCCAGAATCCGTTGAGCAACAAACTGAAGCTGCCGTGGGATAATCATCTTCATACCGCGAAGAGCAATCTTCAAGCCACGCTCGTCAACAAAGCCTGCGATGTTGATCAGCATGTCCTCAAGAGAGGTTTCATTCAAATCAGCAGCCGACACGTTGTCGAGTGTTCCACCATTTGTCAGCGGGTGATCGGCGGCACAAAGTGCTTTACCGTCACCACCAGCCGATGCACCGGCAGTAAACGCATTGTTAAGAACCGCAGCGGCCTTAACTTGCTTACTGTGTGCCATCGAACGGGCAAGTGCTTTGGTGTAGCGTGATCCAAGACGATCATAAAGATTGTCTTCGATTGCTTCCTCAGTAATTGAGAAGGCCAACGCCAGAGTTTCGTGATTATAACGGGCGGTGTACGCTTCGTTAGCATCATCGTAACTTACGTTTGAGCCTTCCTGCTTCGTTGGTGCCGAGCCAAATCCGGACAACATAACTTCCTCTTCGAACGCTCTGTCCGATGATTCTGTTGTGTAGATTTCCGCATGTTGACCCTCGTACCGGTCGTATTCCATTCCAAACAATGCGTTTAGGCCGGGCTCTAGCTCTTTTGCTAGTTGTGCGCGAGAAATAGCCATGATCTATACCCTTCCTTATACGCCAGTTACTGAAACAGTACCAGCCGCAATGGAACCCGTAGGCGCATTGAAGTGGTTGTTTAAGCGAACGATTAATGGGATACCCGCAGCAGTGAAGTCCGCATTTTCTGGGTCATCAAGGACGCCCATAATACGACAGAACAGTGTGTTGGTAGTGGCGATGGTATTAAGATCTGCTGTTGCAGAAGACATACCGGTAGCAGTCGAACCAGAATTACCTGTTGCTAACGCGATGTTAGCAAAGACCGCCGCACGAATTTCCGCTTCAGTGTTTGCCGCGGCAACAACGTTAGACGTTGCAATGGTAAACATTTGTGCAGGATTGTCGTAAACAAAAGCCCTTACAGGGAAATCAGAATCTGCCCCTGATCCGGGCCAAAAGTTAGAAAAGACCGTTTCACCATTGGTAGAAGATACATATTCGCATCCGTTAAAAACACCAACCGTAGAGACGTTACCGCCAGCCGCAGCTTGCAGATCGTCAATCACTCCCGCAGCCAACGGAATAACCGCCATGCCTTGGAAGATCGGGTTAGAGTTATTTGATGCGATACGATATTCAGTCGTACCGGTGGTGTTAGCGGCCGAACCTAGCATACCATACGGGCGAAACCCGAATGATCCATTAGAATTTGCCATGAGAGCACCTCAAGTTTTATTCAGAGCCGCCTCCGCGTCCTCCGAAAGTTACACGGGATTGCCGGTTATTGCTAATCGGCATTGAAGGATGTTGTTCCTTCATTAAATCAGAATCTACAGCAGTCATCTGTTCTCGGGTCCGGATCCCGTAATACGCGGCACGTTCAGCGGCTGTTTCTGCGGGTAGTCTGCAAAGCATTAATCCTCCACTACCGATTATCCCTGCATACTGCCCATCATCAATTACTGCATGTTGGGAGTCGGGGTACTCATCTGCGCGAACTGGTTCCCATCCTTCTCTTAGCTTGGTGTTGACATTCATTTTGTCTTCTTCACCACGCATAGATAATCGGATCCAGCGATGCACATAACCCTCGGGAGGGTCGGGAGCTTCTAAACGGTTGGGCGGAGCCCATGGCTTGCGGCGTTCTGTTTTTTCACGAGTCGAACTTGCTCGAGGCTTTCTCTCAGTCATGTTTAATCCTTCACATATCTAGCATAGGCTTCCAAAGGCACGTTCAGCTTCTTAGCCATCATGACTTGCCTTTGAGTTAACTTGACCGACTTTCCACGCTTCTGTGCAGTATTACGAGAAGCAGAAGATCCAGCAGAAGCGACCTGGGAACTTCCTCTCGAGGTTTTCGCCACAAACTTGTTCGGAAACTCCGAACGCATACGACGATCAACTTCTGTATAGTACTCTTCTGAGGATGGGTCAAACCCTTCCTGAGTTACCATACGTTTGTGGATAGCAAAGACTGACGCGGTCATTACATCATCGTCACCAAACCACTTGTTTTTCTGCGCCCACTCATCGGCCCTAGGGTCTACTTGAGGCTGGGCCTGTTGTGCTGGCTGGGCCTGTTGGGCAGGAGCCTGTTGTGCTTGCTGGGCGTTCTGATCGACCCGTTGCTTCGCAGCCTCAAAGCGGCGCTCATCATATTGAGCCCGTGTCAAAGCCTTCTGCGCGGCAAGCATGGCCTCGGTGTCACCCTCGTCAGCCGCCGATAAGTAAGCCTTCTCGGCCGCAGTAGATTCGGACTGAACACGATTGCCGTATTCATTTAGATACCCACTATCCAACTGTTGAACCCGAGCTTGAAGCTGCCGGTTTTGTTCAGACAGTTGTTGAGCAACCTTTGTGGCTTCTTCGCGACTGACCTGTTCGTCACGATACCGCTGGTTCAACTGGCGAATACGTTTCTGTACGCCCTTGTTGTATTGATCTAGCTCTCCGTCATCTTCGACAGTTGGCTCGTCAATGATCTCTACATTAGCGTCAGAACTTGCGGACTTATCTTCAGTGTCCTCAATTTCTACCTCTACGGTTTCGCCCTCGTCTTGGTCTTCGTTAGATATGTCTGACATCATCTGGCTCCAACAATGTTGCAATTACTTCATCGTCATTGAGAATGCGGACTTCGCCGCCCTCAATCTTAAACCTTGATCCTGAGTACCTACCGATACAAACCCATTGACCCTGCTTACACCAAGGTGCCGCGTTGGGTCCGAACTTATCGGCGTCTTTGTACGCAAGAGGGCCGAGTTTGAGAACATAAGCTACCACAGTAGCAACGCTTTCTCTCTCCCTGACCTCATCAGGTATGAATAGTCCAGAAGCTGTTTTAGCTTTGCCCTGATATGGCATGACCAATACCCGCCATCCGGTGGGTTGTGGTAGTCTGTCCATCAGGGAATTATCCAGAAGGGCTGGGTCTAACACCCGCTGTTCTGGGGTTACATATGCACTTTCAGTAGATACAGGATCACTTTTCCGTTCATCTTTTACCTTCTGTGCGACATGATCAGGAAGATAGAGTTTCTTCGACATCTTCGTGGGTTCTCTCCAACAGGGTCTTAATTTCTTCTTGAGCAAGAGAGAGGCCCCGAATCTCTCCTACAAGCATCTTATAGTCTTCCCAGCTTTTAACGCTTCCTTGAGACATCGCATACGCAATGTCCCGCTCTCTAGTGCGTAGCTGTTTGTATAAGTGTTTTGCTAAGTCCACAACGTCCATACTGTCTACTCGTATGGACGTTGTGGGTAGATGTCAATCGGACTCATTGTATATGTTGTCGAATATTCTAGTCACATCCAATGTGTAGTCCAAATCGGACTTGGAATAGTGTATATGCTGAGAAGGACGGAAGTCTGGAGCGCCCTCGCCAGTCTCAAACCAAGCAGGGTGCGTCACCCGAACTCTGTTGTTTGGAAGAGCCACAATGTTGCCCGTGTACTCACCGGCATCCAATAGTTCTAAAACATGGCTCTGCTTATGTTGGGCTGGATCATCAGCTATCTCGCTGTCAGTGTAATCTACCGTAAACATGTACTTTGCAGGGTAGAAATCACTATCAATCTTTGCCATCCAAGGACAAGGAGTGGCTCGATCTAACTGATAAACAGAATGTGTGTGAGAAGAGCAATCCCAAGGTTGGGCCGAATGTACCGGCATAGGTGTAGGCCATTCTTCAAACGGCGTATCACCAACCAATGCCGTAATCGGCATCCTTGCCCACATTGCGCCACCATGCACATTCGGTGTTCCTTCAATATCAGCCTCACAACCTGTGAAGATAACTTGAAAACTCAAACACCTGTTTGGCATGGTGGTGACTGCAACAGCCATCGCATGTAGAAACTCCCCGTGATACCCATCGTGATTGTAGGTATATTCACGTCTCACCCAACATTTGAAATGCGGGATGTTACTTTGTAAGTATGGCATTAATAGGTTAAACCCCTTTTGTTATTAAAACGAACGTCTCCTGCGCGAACTCTTCCGCCATTTGCGTAGCCTTTAGCTTTGACTTTACCGCCCATTGCCATGCCTTTAGCTTTGAC
>Ga0209816_1002279_pt1 | contig 13716 bp, 8 predicted proteins | sample CoawatmetaG01DNA_FD_187509 | JGI IMG/M metagenome (GOLD analysis project Ga0209816, IMG submission 187509) | Marine microbial communities from the West Antarctic Peninsula - Coastal water metaG017-DNA (SPAdes) (version 2) | ecosystem: Environmental > Aquatic > Marine > Coastal ... | reverse complement strand
TTGCTCCATTGAAAACTCCAAAGATAATTCAGCTAAATACATACAGCGCGCTTGGTCACTCATCGCTATACCCGTTATATTGGGTGACATATCAGAAATAACAAGATCAACAGGCCTTTCCCCAAGATTTTTCCTTAGTTCAGTCAAGGTAGACTCTTCTTCGAAGTCGCCCTTTATAAAGGTAACGCCAGGCAGGGGACTCATTTCCAATATATCAAGTGAGAATACCCTGCCACTCGGTCCTACTTTATTAGCTGCCACCTGAGACCAGCCGCCAGGCGTTGCGCCCAGATCTACTACGGTCATTCCGAGTTTTAGTAAGTTGTCGCGCTCAGAGATTTCTATCAGTTTGTATGCGGCACGTGAACGGTAACCTTCTTTCTTTGCTTGCTTTACATAGAAATCATTTACGTGAGCTTTCATCCAGGCCTTACTGGATTTTGTTTTCTTCATCGAAAGGATCTATATTTTTTGAAGAAACTCATATTAATTTTCCCAACGAAGATTATTCTCTATATTTATTTAACACATTAATACGGAGAGTTAACTGAGCATTTTTGTAGTAAAAATCAGATAAAATTGTATGGCTCTATATATATTTCACATTAAGAATCTCATACTCTCTTTTTCCACCTGGAGCAATGACCTCTGCTATATCACCTTGATGTTTACCAATTAAAGCACGCGAAATAGGTGAACTGACAGAAATTTTACCTTGTTTTATATCAGCCTCATCATCACCGACTATTTGGTAAGTCACAGTCGCGTCATTAGTTATATCCTCAAGATCAATCGTAGCGCCAAATACACAGGCCCCATCGGCATCAAGTTGCGCCGGATTGATGACTTGCGCATTAGAAAGCTTACTTTCTAAGTCAGCAATACGTCCCTCGACAAACCCTTGTTTTTCTTTTGCAGCGTCGTATTCTGCATTTTCTGAAAGGTCCCCATGTGAGCGGGCTTCAGCAATAGCAGCAATGACCGCCGGACGCTGCACCGTTTTCATATCGTGCAGTTCAACACGCAATTTTTCCGCGCCAAACTCTGTTAATGGAATTGTACTCATGGAATCTATTCTCTTTAGTTGTTTTCTATATTTTGATTGCCGCGCTATTATATGATTTTAGCAGGCTCTAATTTCTTAGACAGTATAATCTCAGTCAACAGTTACAAGGCTAATAAGGTAATTCAGATTTAATTGATTTATGCAATGTTTGCAAGTCATACACCTGTAATTCTCTTATATTAGCCATGCCAATGCATGCAGCACGCGCACCCGCTAATGTAGTAAAGTAAGTTACCCTTGCTTGCAGTACAGCATGACGAATTGAATATGAATCCTGAACTGCACTCCGTTTGTCCCCTACTGTATTAATAATTAAATTTATTTCTTTATTCTTAATCATATCAACAATGTGGGGACGCCCTTCTGTTACCTTGTTTACCGAAATAACTTCCAGCCCTGCTTTGGATAATGCAGATGCTGTGCCACGTGTAGCATAAAGGGTGAATCCTAGTTCTGCAAGTTTGCGGGCAATCTCCACTGCGGGAAGCCTGTCTGATTTACGCACACTGATAAAAATCTTTCCCTCTGTTGGTAATTTCACTCCAGCTGCTAGCTGAGACTTTACAAATGCTTCTGCAAAAGTGTGCCCCACCCCCATTACCTCACCAGTAGATTTCATTTCTGGTCCCAATATAGTGTCGACACCGGGAAATTTAATAAATGGAAAAACAGCTTCTTTAACAGAGTAATAAGAGGGAATTACTTCATCACTTAGACCTTGCTGAGGGAGGGTTATCCCTACCATACAGCGGGCTGCAATTTTTGCTAATTGTAACCCGGTAGCTTTGGATACAAAGGGCACAGTACGTGACGCTCTTGGATTTACTTCAAGTACATATACGACATCACCTTGAATGGCAAACTGTACGTTCATTAAGCCTACTACCTGAAGAGCTCTCGCCATGGCTGCAGTTTGTCCATTTAATTCTTTTTTCATAGCAGATGACAGACTGAATGGAGGTAGTGAGCAGGCCGAATCACCTGAATGCACGCCCGCCTGTTCAATGTGCTCCATGACACCACCTATTAGTACATTTTCACCATCACAGATTGCATCCACATCTACTTCAATTGCGTTATTTAGAAAATGATCCAATAAGACTGGTGAGTCGTGTGACACTTTAACTGCCTCACGCATGTATCGCTCAAGATCCAGCTTCTCATGAATTATCTCCATAGCGCGGCCACCCAGCACATAACTTGGACGTACTACCAATGGATAACCAATCTCATCAGCAGCAGTCAGTGCAGCTGCGTAATCACGTGCAGTACGATTTACTGGTTGCTTTAATCCAAGCTGATGCAACAATTTTTGGAAGCGCTCTCGGTCTTCCGCACAATCTATCATGTCTGGACTGGTACCAATGATTGGAACCCCGTTTGCCTCAAGATCGCGGGCTAGTTTTAGTGGCGTTTGCCCACCATATTGAACAATTACTCCGAAAGGTTTCTCTAGCTCGACAATTTCAAGCACGTCTTCCAAAGTTAATGGTTCAAAATACAGCCGATCAGAAGTGTCATAATCAGTTGAGACTGTTTCTGGATTGCAATTTACCATTATTGTCTCAAAGCCATCTTCACGCAGGGCCAATGCAGCATGGACACAACAGTAATCAAACTCAATACCTTGTCCGATTCGATTGGGGCCCCCACCTAACACGATGATTTTTTTTCTGTCTGTAGGTAGTGCCTCACACTCCTCTTCATAAGTTGAGTACATATAGGCAGTGTGAGTAGCAAATTCCGCTGCACATGTGTCTACCCGTTTGTAAACGGGACGTATGTTGTGTCGATGCCGTTCATTACGCACCGTAGTTTGTTCGGCATTCATTAATTTTGCTAGGCGTTTATCAGAAAACCCACTACGTTTTAATTTGAGCAATGCGCTCGGACCAATTTCGCCTATCACTTTATTAGTAAGTGCCTCCTCTTGCTTAACCAGATCTTCTATTTGGACTAGGAACCATAGATCAATTTTTGTTAGTGCATGAACTTCTTTAAGCTCCATTCCGCAACGGAATGCATCAGCTATATACCAGATACGCTCTGGACCGGGATCACCTAGTTCGGTTTCAATGATTTCAATATCGGTTGTTTTTTCTCCTAAGCCGTCGGAGCCTGTTTCTAGTCCTCGAAGAGCTTTCTGGAACGACTCCTGGAAAGTACGACCAATCGCCATAACCTCTCCAACTGATTTCATTTGTGTTGTTAAACGGTCATTGGCTTGCGGGAATTTCTCGAAAGCGAAACGTGGAATTTTGGTAACCACATAGTCTATAGCTGGCTCGAATGAAGCTGGGGTTGCTTCGTTAGTAATATCATTCCTAAGCTCGTCTAGTGTATAGCCTATCGCAAGCTTAGATGCTACTTTAGCAATGGGAAAACCAGTTGCCTTTGACGCTAAGGCAGAGGAACGTGAAACTCGTGGATTCATCTCAATTACAAGCATACGACCATCCTCAGGATTAATCGCAAATTGCACATTTGAACCGCCGGTTTCCACGCCAATCTCTCGCAACACCGCAATTGAGGCGTTACGCATGATTTGGTACTCCTTGTCCGTAAGGGTCTGCGCCGGAGCAACTGTAATAGAGTCGCCAGTATGGACCCCCATAGGATCAATATTTTCGATAGCACATACAATAATGCAGTTGTCTAATTTATCTCGCACCACTTCCATCTCAAATTCTTTCCAGCCAATCACTGATTCCTCTACCAGCAATTCTTTAGTTGGAGAGGCTTCCAGCCCATGCTCACAAATACTAAGAAATTCCTCCTGATTGTAGGCAATACCCCCTCCGCTACCGCCCATGGTAAAGGAAGGGCGGACTATAGTTGGGTAGCCAACCATCGCTTGTACCTGTAATGCTTCTTCAAGGCTATGAGCAATCGCAGAACGCGCAGAATTTAAATTAATATTCTTCATGGCTTTTTTAAATTTCTCACGATCCTCAGCCTTATCAATGGCTTCACGTGATGCGCCAATCAATTCCACATTATAATTTTCTAGTACACCATACTTAGCTAAATCAAGGGCGCAGTTCAGTGCGGTTTGCCCACCCATTGTAGGAAGCAATGCGTCAGGACGTTCGGTAGCAATTATTTTTTCTACCGTCTGCCACGTAATCGGTTCGATGTACGTAGAATCCGCCATTGCTGGGTCAGTCATTATTGTAGCCGGATTGGAGTTTACTAGAATTATCCGATAGCCCTCCTCACGAAGGGCTTTACATGCCTGCGCACCAGAGTAATCAAATTCACATGCCTGACCAATAATAATCGGCCCTGCTCCAATAATAAGAATAGAACTAATGTCTGTACGTTTAGGCATATTTTTTAGCTACAATCTTGTGAAAACATGAAGCATTCCAATAGATAGTTTTTATACGCAACCAAATACTATTGTTTAATTTGGTTTTTTTTGTTCTCGATCATTCTGACAAAACGGTCAAATAAATGGTCAACATCGTGTGGACCAGGGCTCGCTTCCGGGTGCCCCTGAAAAGAAAATGCCAGGCGGTCAGTTAACTCAATTCCTTGCAAACTACCGTCAAACAATGACAAATGCGTAATTTTTATATTTTGTGGCAGAGTTTTGGCATCTATTGCAAAGCCATGGTTCTGACTGGAAATCATAACTCTTTTGGTATCCAAATTCTGGACTGGATGGTTAGCGCCATGGTGACCAAATTTCATTTTTATTGTTTTGGCACCGGTTGCAAGCCCTAGTAGCTGATGCCCCAAACAGATGCCAAAAACCGGCATCTCTTTCTCAAGTAGTTTTTTGATTGTTTCAATTGCGTAATCACAGGGCTCTGGATCCCCTGGTCCATTCGAAAGAAATACACCATCCGGCTGTAAAGCGAAAATTTCATCAACTGATGTTTGAGCAGGAACAACTGTGATTTTACAGTTTCTCTGCGCTAATTTTCTTAAAATACTTTGTTTAATACCAAAATCTAATGCAACAATATGGAAATGAAAATCTTTCTTTGCCTGACCACCTTGTCCTAGCTCTATTTCACCCTCTATCCATTCGTAAGGTCGGCTGCAGCTTACTACTTTAGCTAGATCCATTCCAGCCAAGCCAGGAAAATTATTCGCTTGTTTTAAGGCTTCAGATTCATCTATATTTCCGGCCATAAGACAACCGGATTGCGCGCCTTTTTCACGTAAGATACGCGTAAGTTTACGCGTATCTATTTCTGCAATAGCAATTACACCATGCTCTTTAAGATACTCGGGTAATGTCTGATTTTTACGCCAATTACTAGCAACGAGCGGCAGATCTCGAATTACCAATCCTGCAGCATGAATCTTATTTATTTTACCGGATTCAACGTCGTCCACGTTGACACCTGTATTACCTATATGCGGGTAAGTCAACGTGACAATTTGTTTGCAGTATGATGGGTCAGTGAGGATTTCCTGATATCCGGTCATTGCCGTGTTAAAAACTACTTCACCCGTACTAATACCCTCCGCTCCAATTGATATTCCGCGAAGAATAGTGCCGTCAGCAAGTACAAGAACGGCAGGTAAGCGTTGTGGCACTGAAGACTCCTTGAGAGTACTAACCGGACGTGGAAAGCGGGGCAATTTAACGCTCGTCCCGCTTCACTAATTTACAAGAATTGTACGCGAAAAATGACTATTTTTCAATGTGCATGCAGATACTCCGAAAGAAAAAGAGGGTATCTTTTTTACTACATCAAGTAGTTACAACTTATTTTATGTATTTGATAATGCCGCAAGACTAAAATTAAGAAGAATATTCATTTTTTGCCTGAAATTATTTTCATAGAAACTTTTTAATAAATTATCCGATCAGGTGATTCGTAATCGCCACAAATTGTGCAATAGATAAATTTTCAGCACGCAGTCTAGGATCAATTTTCAATGTCTCAAAGTCTTCTGGCCTCAAGTAATCCTGTAATGTATTGCGGAGGGTCTTACGTCTTTGTGAGAATGCAGCAGCAACAATAGTAGAAAATAAAACTTCCTTATTCTCATCTACCATTTTTTGTTTAAGCGGGATCATGCGCACAATAGCAGATTGAACTTTGGGTATTGGAAAAAAGGATTCTGGCGGAACGGTAAACAGCTGCTCCATTTCAAAATGACTTTGTAACATAATGGAAAGTCGCCCATAGCTAGATGTAGAAGGCAAAGCAACCATGCGTTCCACAACTTCTTTTTGAAGCATAAAATGCATATCACATATATTTTTTGAAAATTTGCTTAAATGAAACAGAATAGGTGTTGAAATATTGTATGGAAGATTGCCTACTACTCGCAAATTTTCTCCCAAAGTAAAAAAATCGAATTTTAATGCGTCAGATAAGTGTACTGTCAGTTCTTTTACCGTATTTTCTTGTCGTAGACGTGCAACAATGTCACGATCAATTTCTATTACATGCAAATGATTGAGTGAGCTCAGTAGCGGTTTTGTCAGTGCACCTAACCCCGGTCCAATCTCAACCAAGAGATCATTTTTTAATGGAAGGATGGCCCGTACGATATTATGTACGACTTCGGAGTCAACTAAAAAATTCTGGCTAAATCGTTTGCGAGGAATGTGACGCATGATCTTGAAAAAATATAAAAGATTGTATGTGGTATAAATTTGATAATTATTGTTTAAGATTTCTATTTTCAATTATCGTTACGGCCATTTCAATGGCTGCCAGCAAACTTCCATGGTCGGCCTTCCCCGTAGCAGCTAAATCTAGAGCAGTCCCATGATCAACTGAAGTGCGAATTATGGGCAATCCCAGAGTAACATTCACACCCTTACCAAAGCTTGCATGCTTCAAAACTGGCAGCCCTTGATCATGATACATGGCGAATATACAATCATAGTTTTTTAAAAAAATGGGGTTAAAGAGAGTATCAGCAGGTAGAGGACCTATCAAGTTTATCCCTTCAGAACGTAATTTATTCAACACAGGAATTATAATCTCTATCTCTTCGCTGCCAAGATGGCCAGACTCGCCGGCATGAGGATTTAATCCTGCAACTACGATACGTGGCGAGGCAATCAAGAAATTTGTAATTAAATCGTGATTGATGAGCCGTAATTTTTGTTCTAATTTTATTGGCGTAATAGCTTTAGCAACATCCTTGAGAGGAAGGTGAGTTGTGGCAAGTGTTACACGCATACCACCCCCAACCAGCATCATTACTACCTGAGAATTTGTAAGCTGGGATAAGTATTCGGTATGGCCGGTAAAAGCTATACCGGCATCATTAATTACCCCTTTATGTACTGGTGCGGTTACTACCGCATCAAACTCCCCACTACAACAACCCTCAACTGCGCGCTCTAAAATTTTTAGAACATATCTGGAATTAGTTGAATCAGGCACTCCTGGAATTGAAGGTTTGTCCAAAGGAACATGCAATACCTGTAAGCTACCAGGCTCATGATTACCTATGGTAGCTGAAGAATAATCCCGTAATTTAAGTGGAAACCGCATCATTCTTGCTCGATCCTGCAGCAAATTTTTGTCTGCAATCACAATCAATTTACATGGCAGCTCCTTCTGTGCAATTTGCACACAGAGATCTGGTCCAACCCCAGCCGGTTCGCCAGCAGTAAGGATTAGAGTTGGATTGTTAGAGTTGGCTGGGGTCACTGTATTAATGAGTGGAACCTAAATATCTTCAGCGCGGTATTCAACGTAAGCTCGATCCCGTAATTGCTGTAACCATTCTTGATAAGCTGTGTCAGACTTACGTGCACGTATTGTTTTAGTTGCGTCTTGACGTTGTCGTTCGTTACTCACATCCTTGGTACGGCGCTCTATAACCTGAATCAAATGCCAGCCAAAGGTTGACTGTACTGGGTCGCTGGTGCCCCCTATCTGGAGCCTGTCCATAGCTTGTTCAAATTCAGGCACAGTGTCACCTGGCGAAACCCAATCCAGATCACCGCCTTTATCACCACTAGAATCTTCGGAGTGAACTTTAGCTAACTCTTCGAAACTCCCACCGTTATCTAAACGCTCTTTTAAACGAACTATACGGAGTCTGGCATCATTATCAGATGTTAGTTGACTTACTTTTATAAGAATATGGCGAACATGAGTTTGGTCTATTATTACCGTCTTACTGCCCTCTCCTCCACGTCGGTCATGTAGCTTAAGAATATGGAAACCACTTGAGCTTTGAATTATTTCTGTCAATTCATTTTGGGCCATAGGTTTTATTTTTTCGGAAAATTTTGTTGGTAGCTGTGCTGCCGGGCGCCAGCCAAGCTTACCGCCCTCTAAAGCATCTCCAGCATCAGAAAATTCAGCAGCCACTCGCCCAAAATCATCACCATTCTTTAACTTAGCCAATGCCTCCTCCGCGCGTTTGCGCCTGTCTTCAATTCTTTCCGGACTGGCTAGATCCGGAATCCTTATCATAATGTGGGAGAGTTCATATTCGTCGGAAGTTCCAGATGATTGCTGCTGGTTATACAGAAAATTATCTACTTCTCCTTCAGATATCTTTATTTTATTGATTACTTCACGGTCTTTTAACCGAACTAAAAGCATCTCATTTCTAATTTCTTCACGGAATTTATCGTAACTAATTCCTTCCGAACCGAGAAGCGCAAAGAATTCCTCTTTAGTCATTTTATTTGCACTTGCAATTCGATTAAGTGCTTTTTCAAGCTCTGTGTCACCCACATTCATACCAATTTCATTTGCGAGTTGGAGTTGCACACGGGTGAGAATTTCTCTTTCCATCACCTGGCTTTCAAAAATATTTTTAGGGGGGGGCTGTATCCCTTGTTTCTCCAATTGTTTTATACTGAGACTGAGCACCTCATCCAGTTCTTGCCGTGTTATACATTCTCCATTCACGACTGCAACTATATGATCAATAGGTTTAGAAGCTCCTACATCATCAAGCTGTTCTGCAACTACAGTAGCTGTTGCAAACCATGCAGAAAAAAATAATAAATAAAATAAATATTTAGTTTTCATCTTAAGACATTGAAACAAAATTTCTAGTGAATTTAAATACAAGGAATGTCATGTTTGTAATTTTAACTCATCGTAACTCTGTATCATTCATTTCATTTCCACGTCCGTCGAAATTAGTATATCCCTTAATACCCCTCGTAAGAATCTTAAGTGGGTCGGAGCCAATTTGCAGTAGGCCACCGAGCTCTAGCTGCAAGAAGAAAGTAGTGTTTGTTCTTGTAGATGAAGTACGAAGCTTCTGGGCTACAAAACGTGCTGTCCAGCAACAAGCGTTATACTCAATTCCTATAAGCTCTGAAAGAGCTCTAGTAGATTTGAGCGAGTAGTTTTTACGAGCTACGGCCCGCCATCTTTTTGATATTGGCCACTGCGCTGAAATATCATACTGCGCTAATACGCCACGGGTATAGCGGTAACCAAGATTTAATACTTTACCTATTTCCGGCTGATAGCTAACAATTGAACGCATTACATCGGTATGCCCTTTACTTTGATCAATTTGCATAGTGTGCTTAGCACTCAAATCTTTCGTGATATTCCCTGACACTTGAAAGATAATATCCGAGTTTCTTTTTGGATTTGCCACCACCCCAACCCGTTCCTTTCTTAAATGCACCTGTTTTGCAATAGCTATACGAATCCGCTCAATGCCGGTACTTTCATCAATCAGGCGTGATGAAAGCGACATAGTAACCCGATTTGCATCATTGATTCGATCGTTGCCACTATACTTATTTTCAGAAAATACCCTACCAAAACTAAAACCCTGCACACCAGAATCAAAAATAGGCATAAGGCTTTGGTTTTTATATGGGACATAAACATAGAAAAGCCGTGGCTCAATGGTTTGGTTAAATCCCTCTCCAAATATTTTAGTTTCACGATCAAACGTAACACCACTATCTAGACTCATAATTGGCAAAGTACGGCTTATGTTCTTTTCTGGTATAAGGTCAGTTGAGTTATTCATCATGTATCCGGTATGGTGTACACCGAATTTAGGTTTAATAAACCCAAATGAGTTTTCCATGGGCACACTGACATTAGGAAAGAATGTATAGCGTTTACCACCGACTTTAGATGGGTCTTTGTTTTCATCTTTGTGAGCAAAATCTGTATAGCTGGCGCTTACATCAAAATCAGCTCCCAATACATCACGTTGCGTTGCCCTCAGAAGAACTTGCGGTAGTTTTTTGTATGGCGAGCCAATCCTCCATTTTTGGCCCTGAACAGTCTGAAATTGCTGAGCTTGAGCACTAAACGATACGATACCATTCTTACCTAACTTGCTGTTGTATGCCGCCCTTCCTTGCTGCATCAATTGAGTTCTGGAAGTTACTTTAAGACCCTTTCCTAGATCACGAAAAAAAAGGTTATCTGAGACTCTATTGTAGTCCAATCCAAAGCTCCAACCATTACCCAGCCCCTGGATATGTTTGAATTGCACACGATCACGTTTCTGCTCTGTCATGTTATCTTTCGCAAGAATATCGTAAATTAAACCTCCCGACATGCTGCCATTACCATTTTTTGTCAAATAACGAAATTCGTTGTTTACCATTATTCCGCGTTTGGACATAGCCCTAGCCTTGAATGTCGCATCTATATTAGGCGCAATATTCCAATAAAATGGTGCAGAAATATCGAGGCCAGTTCTGCCATTTGTGCTATAAATGGGAGAAAGAAACCCTGTCTTACGTTCATCGCTATATGAGAAACTTCCCCACGGCGTATAACCTATCGGCACACCTAGAAATTTTAGTATAGCGCCACGAGCAGTCCCCGTTTTCTCGTTGTCATCCATATCTAGCTCGTCAGCCTCAACCATCCAGTCTTCATTCCCCTCGGGGCAAGTAGTATAACGAGCTTGTTTATACTGATATTGGTTATCTCCCTTCATGAAAAGCGTTTTAGCTTCTCCCCTTTCACTACCATCTTTTAGTTGAAAAGTTGGGCTTTCCATCTGCCCTATTTTGCTCTCTAGATTCATCTTAAGTCGTGAGCCTTCTACTATGTCCAACTTCCTTTCAATACGGACATCTCCTTCAACTTCGATATTATCGGAATCTGGGTAATATTTCATTCGATCTGCTGTGATAATTTGGTCTTCGGTAATTAGCTCAGCGTTACCAATACCTTCAATTTCTAGCTCATCGTGACCCTGTATAAGATCAGCTTTGATATATACAGGCTTTTCGTTATTTTCTGTTTCTACAATGGACTCCACTGTTTCACGTTCAATTCTTAATTTCCGTGATAGTGGCTTCATCAATGCAATTTGCTCACTATTACGTAGTCCAGATTCGGCCATAGATTCAAGCCCAGCAATGCTTTTATTTTGTATATGTTTGGACTCAACAAATGAAGACTGGCTAACTTGGGCCTCATTTTTAACGGAATTTAAGGCCAGATAGTGCCTAATATCTTGTTTAGATAATGAGATGCCATCAAATGCTGCGTGCTTGTTACTCCGAAGCTCTTTTTTACCTATAGACTCAACCTCGAGCTGACTATGATTTTGTAAAACTTTATAGGGAGCACCATCAAATGCTGTGTGTTTATTACTGCGAAGTTCTTTTTTACCTATCGATTCGGCCTCGAATTCACTATGGTTTTGTAATCCCTTAGTAAGAGTTAATATAGGTTTTCTTTTGAGATTTCTTTCCTCATCTGCTGATGTTGCTATTTCACTGTCAATTATCTGCGTAGATGACCGTTCATCGGCAAGCACATTGAAAGAGATACAAAGCAAAAAAATAGACCAATAAATAGGACGGTAAAGTTTCAGTCTCATTTTTTATGATATCTAGCCTGAAAAAACATATGTTTACGGTTTTATCACTGTTTTCAGGTTTGCAAGTATCGAATTAACAATATTGATGTACAACAGTACATAATTTTTATGCGATTACTCTGCATAAAAGGAGAAGAAAAGCCGAGTTATTTATTAAACTTGCTTGGCCATGATTTATTTGAGAATTGTTGTAAGTGTAACAAAAAACTGCAGACAAGCCACATACATGCTTTTACTATAGGAATAGTAAAAATACATGCGGCTTTAAGTTAAACAATAAGTTCGTTGCGAACTTGCATTACACCTGAATGATAAAGAGAGGATGTCGCCCACAAAGAAATGAAAAAGAGACAAACAAAAAATTCTATTTATTTAACTTAATTTTGATTTGAATTATTAGTACTTAGGGCAAATTTATTGCCGGAGATATAGTGCGGGAATTCTTGAACGTACATTTTGATTGGAGAATCATACTATGCATATCCATATTCTTGGTATCTGTGGCACCTTTATGGGTGGTATAGCAGTCATTGCCAGACAAGCCGGGCATGAAGTTACGGGTTGTGATTCTAGTGTTTACCCCCCCATGAGTACCCAGCTTGAGTCTCATGGCATTAAATTGATTGAAGGATATGATCCTAGTCAGATTGAGCTAAAACCAGATATATTTTTGATTGGCAACGTTGTTTCAAGGGGAAACCCATTAATGGAGGAGATATTAAATCGTAATTTACAATACATCTCTGCACCTCAATGGCTCTCAGAGAATGTACTTAAGGATAAATGGGTACTAGCGGTTTCGGGCACCCATGGCAAGACTACGACGAGCTCAATGTTGGCATGGATACTAGAGTACGGGGGAATGAAGCCGGGATTTCTTATTGGCGGGATACCTGAGAATTTTAGTGTTTCAGCTAGACTAAGCAGTGAGTCCTCCTTCTTTGTCATTGAGGCTGATGAGTACGATACTGCTTTCTTTGACAAGCGTTCCAAGTTCGTGCATCTGCAACCCAGAACAGCAATCCTCAATAATCTGGAGTACGACCATGCCGATATATTCGTCGATCTCGCTTCTATAATGCGGCAATTTCATCATTTTGTACGGTTAATTCCAGAAAATGGCTTGATAATTACTAATGGCCGGGAAGAAAATTTAGAAGAAGTTCTTGCCAAGGGGTGTTGGACGCCAATAGAGAAAATAGGAGTCGATGATGGTTGGCAAGCTAGAACTTTGGGTAATGACAGTACCGATATTTCGTTTAGGGGAGAATCACAGGGCACTTTACATTGGGAGCTAATGGGGGAACATAACCGGATGAATGCCCTGGCCGCACTAGCTGCCGCTCATCATGTCGGCGTAACAATCGAAACAGGGATTACAGCACTGACAAAATTTAAAAATGTCAAACGCCGCATGGAGTTATGCGGTGTAGTAAATGGAATTACTGTGTACGATGATTTTGCGCATCACCCTACAGCGATTCAGACAACTCTGGAGGGTTTAAGAAATAAAGTAAATAATGCGCGAATTATCGCGGTACTGGAACCTCGTTCTAATACCATGAAAATGGGCACATGGCAGGACCGTCTTGCTGAAAGCCTCAAAGCCGCTGATTTAGTATTTTGTTATACATCAAATTTGGGATGGGACGTGCAGGAAGCGTTAAAACCCATAGGCTCAAGAGCCGTGAACAGCGATAATCTTGAGAAATTAATTGAGGCAATCACCGTAGCTACACATCCAGGCGATTATATACTGATCATGAGTAACGGGGGGTTTGACGGCATACAAAAAAAGATACTTAAGTCGTTAAATGCCAGCCATCAGTCATAAATGGATTTATTATTTAGCAAATGAGCAGGTGTATGTATAGGAG
>Ga0209816_1002277_pt1 | contig 13722 bp, 14 predicted proteins | sample CoawatmetaG01DNA_FD_187509 | JGI IMG/M metagenome (GOLD analysis project Ga0209816, IMG submission 187509) | Marine microbial communities from the West Antarctic Peninsula - Coastal water metaG017-DNA (SPAdes) (version 2) | ecosystem: Environmental > Aquatic > Marine > Coastal ... | reverse complement strand
GGTGCAAGGCTAAAAACATTCGGTGGTCGTGCCTCAGGTCCAGCACCATTGATTGATCTGTTTAACTTTGTCGTTCATACCTTCAAGGAAGCACAGGGTCGTAGGCTATCATCTCTTGAGTGTCACGATGTCATGTGTAAGATTGGTGAGGTAGTTGTAGTAGGTGGTGTACGTAGGTCAGCTATGATCTCTCTGTCTAACATGTCAGATGACAAGATGCGTCACGCTAAGTCTGGTGCATGGTGGGATAACAATCCACAACGTGCCTTAGCTAACAACTCTGTGGCATACACTGACAAACCTGACAGCTTATCATTCATGCGTGAGTGGATGGCATTGGTTGAGTCAGGCTCAGGTGAGCGTGGTATCTTCAATCGTGAGGCTTCTAAGAATCAAGCAGCTAAGAATGGTAGACGTGATGCTGACTATGAGTTCGGGACAAATCCTTGCAGCGAGATAATTTTACGACCAAATCAGTTCTGTAATCTTACAGAAATTGTAGTACGTTCTACAGATGATGTTACTAGCCTTGCCAAGAAGGTTCGTATAGCTACTATCCTTGGTACTATCCAGTCTACTTACACTAAGTTTCCTTACTTGCGTAAGATCTGGCAGAAGAATACAGAAGAGGAACGTTTGTTAGGTGTGTCACTGACAGGCATCATGGACAATCCTTTAATGACAACTGAAAATGAGGGGTTAGATAAAACTCTTGAGCATCTTAAATCTATCTCTGTTGCTACTAATGCTGAGTGGGCTAAGCTTCTTGACATCCCTGTTGCTACTGCTATCAGCTGTGTTAAACCTTCAGGCACGGTATCACAACTTGTTGATTCCGCCTCTGGTATTCACGCTCGTCATTCAGCCTATTATATTCGTACTGTGCGTGGTGACAACAAAGATCCTTTGACACAGTTCATGAAAGATCAGGGTGTACCTAGTCAACCAGATGTAATGAAGCCTGATCAGACTACTGTGTTCAGCTTCCCTATGAAGTCTCCTGATGGAGCAGTGGTCACTGCAGATATGTCAGCCATACAACAACTAGATATGTGGCTAGCTTATCAAAGATCGTGGTGTGAGCATAAGCCATCGGTGACTATCAACGTTAAAAATGCTGAGTGGTTTGAAGTAGGTGCATTTGTACATAAACATTTCGATGAGATGTCTGGTGTATCCTTCCTACCTTTCAATGAGCATACGTATCAGCAAGCACCTTACCAAGATTGTTCTAGGACAGACTATAAAACATTGCTGTCTTGTATGCCTAAGGATATTGACTGGACATTACTATCTAACTATGAGAAAGAAGATAACACAGCAGGTAGTCAGACACTAGCATGTTCTGGTGATAGCTGTGAAATTGTAGACCTAGTATAATGTGGACTATATTAACAAGGAGTCAGTGTAACTTTTGTGATAGTGCTAAGGCTTTGCTAAAGGGTAGGGGGGAATCATATACCCTCTACTCTGTTGAGTCTCCATCCAGTAAGTGGGTGTTGACTATGGCTAAGCAAGCAGGGTATACTACAGTACCACAAATATTTAAACCAGATGGAACCCATATCGGGGGCTATAGAGAGCTGAAGGAATATTTTGATGAAACCAGTACGTAAAAGTTTTAACCGTGCATTGTATCAAGCTTACGATAAGAAGGCTAAGGATACTTTGGTAGACCTATTAGAAACTAAAGGTCACACTATTGTAAATACCGAAGAGAACTACTTTGTTGATGTCGTCTCTCAGAAGGATGGATATACATACTTCAACGAAGCTGAAGTCAAAGTAGCTTGGAAAGAAGATTGGCCTACACATTGGGAAGAGATCCGTATTCCTGAGCGTAAGCAACGCTTACTAGATAAGTATGAGGGTACTAATGGTGTGTTAAACTTCTATGTATTCCGTGAGGATATGAAGCAAGCTTGGCGTATCAAAGATACCTTACTGACAAAAGAAAGCTTGGCTGAGGCTAAGGGTAGGTACATCCAGAAGGGTGAACTATTCTTTCACATACCCTATACATCAGCTGAGTTGGTAACTGCATGATTAAAGAAACTTATCTCAAACAAGAAGTAAGCAGTACAGAGATTGAACACTTTGACCCTGTATCTCGTCCCGCCCATTACAACATGGGTGGGATTGAGTGCATTGACTACATCAAACAAATCGTAGGACTTGATGGTTTTATTGCCTACTGTCATGGCAATATGATTAAGTACCAACACCGCTATCGTTATAAGCAGAAGCCTGCAGAAGACATGAAGAAGGCTGAGTGGTACTTACGTAAGATGAATGAAGCTTTGGCAGAGAAACATAAGTAAGGGTGACCTATGGGCAGACCAACCAAGAGATCTAAGAATGACTTACCACCTCTTGAAGAAGAGGCTAAGGCTTATGTAAAAAAGAATCGACCAAAAGAAAAACCCCTAACCTCTCGCAGGTATCTAGCAGGACAGGCCTTAGCTGGATTACTTGCAAGCGGTAGGGGCCTTGGTCACGTAGAAGAAGTTAAGAGAGAAGCCTACAACTGGGCAGACATTATGGATGATGAAGATTAAAATTTAATTTTATCTGTTATCCCTGTCTCAATTAAAATTTGTATTTTTTGCAACAGCTCTGATGCATCTGGCCTATCTAAAAGATCCGTTAGACTACCTTCAATTTGAAGTAAGTCCATAGCTTTTTTAACTTCCTCTTTAGGTTTACCAGATAAAACCCTTACAAGCTCTAGTGACTTAGGAACACTAGAGTTTTTTACTGTGTCTAGGACTAACTTCTTAGCTTGCCTTAACATCTCATCAACTATATTTTCTTTATTTTTTTGAGAAGTTCTTTCAGGATCAAAAAAATCTGGGTAAGCTTTTATAGCACGTTTTGTTGCAACATTTAAGAATGAATAGGTTATAGAATCCATATAGTTTTTTACCTCAGGTGGCCCATCAAATCTTATAGTCCTCCAATCAGGTCTACCTGCAGATTTTAACATTGACTCTACAAGATTGTTCTCTCTAGAACTTCTTCCACCAAACATTATTTTACCTGTATCAGGATATATATCTGGCCCCTTTGTAAGTGAGTTACGCTCAGGTAATGATGCCGAAGACCCAACACCAGTAAACAAATTGTTAACGTACTTTAGACTTTGGTTTAAAAACTTAGGCCCTTGACGTAAATCTGGTAACATATTAGAGTCTCTATACAAACCTACTGCTACGTTCAGAGGCTCAAGAGGTCTAGTTAAACCACTAAGAGGTCTTGCTGCAAGTTCTATTAATAGGGCTTGTCCACTTTCACTTACGTCTTCACCATCAGACCAATCTTTAGCAAAACTTAAAAGACTTTTACCAAAATCATCTAGATCTCTTATAGCTTGGCCACCAGTCTGCATTGCAAGCTCTCTCCATAGATCAGCAGGAACTTCTTCTCTTATCTTAGGATCTAGTGCCATACCTTTAAGTATTTGACCTGGAGTTAACTTTCCACCTTGGCTAGCATGGCCTAGTATCTGTGTTACAACTCTTATGGTTGAGTCAGGCCAGTCAAATCGCCTGTCTTGAATAGACCCATCGTCCCTCCTAGACTGCTCCCAACTTAAGCCTTCCTTAATTCTTTGTATTGCCCCGTCAGCACCATACATACCCATAGTAAACAGTGACCAACCTGCAGCCATCTTGCCAAATGCTTCAGCACCTTCTTGAGTTGCAAAGTCTGGTTGCCTACCTGTAACCTTTGCAAGCACTGTCCTAGCTGCATTGACACCACTAAGATCAGCTGCTGTAGCTAATGTAGTATTTAAAAAACTACCAAAGGGTACAATAAAACCACCAAGATTTCTATTTGTAGATCTTTCAATGAACTTAGCTGCACCACGAATAAAACCTTGGCTAGGTAGTGTTGACCAGTTAACTGAGGCTGTCTCTCTTAATGTTCTAAACGTAGCCTTTTCTAAAACATTTGTTTTAAATCTATCAGAGGCCATTGTAATAGCAGCCTCTTCAGCATTCTCATAAAACTTTGAAGGAGATATTCCATACTCTCTCATTATTGCTTGGTTTAAGTTAGTACTAAAAGCCCATAGCTTTGTAAGTTGATCTTGCACACGTACCATCGCTATAGTTTGTGCACCCCTAGTTACAGAATCTATTGCCTTGTATCCAACAGGAACCTTACCATCCTTATTAAGGAGATCAAAGTGTTTAAAGCTGTCGTTAGCACCACCATCTCCTGCGATGTCCCTAAATAATTTTTCAGCTGCCTTAGGATTTAACTCTAGTATTTTATTGGCATAGCTTATCTCTAAGTCAGGTGAAAAGACTGCAACACCACGCCTCATAGCACCAAGAAAAGAACCTTGCGACCTATTAAAATATTTGGTAGCCTCTTCAGTATTTTTATTAAAGTACCTATACCAAGCACCTTGACCTGCATTTATAGTTCCTGTTGCTACATCGGCAATAGTATTTATACTTACTAGTTGCCCGAACCCCCTGATGTTTGTACCTGTTGTGGATGGATGAGCAGTCAGTAACCTTTTATAAACAGATAAAGCAAATGCTAATCTCTTAGGATTTGTTTCTTCCATCTCTGGAGTCATAGCTCTAATAGCTTCAGCAGCTTTAAAATTTTTCTTATTGAGGGCTGCTAGTTGAGAAGAGATCGCAAGTGTTTCACCACCTGATCTAGCCCTGTCTATAAAATGATCAGATAAACCTTTACTAGTTTTTTGAATACCGCTTAAGCTTAGTCCTGTTTCAGATTCAAATCTAGTTATAAGATTTGCAGCTGTTTTATCATCTAAAAATCTCATAGCTTGACCATAGATACCCGTAATAGTATTTATTCTTTTCACATCGCCAGGTTTAGCTGGTTTAATTATATTTAAATCCTCAAGTTTATAAACTGAAGTGTTAATTTCACCAGTATCAGTGTTCTTAAATTGTACAGTTGCGGTATCAAAATCTACATCAGTTACTTTACCCATCTTTTTTACATCTGATGCGCCTACTGTAGCACCAATAGCAATCTGTTTTTCGTGTAACATAGATGCATGAACAACAAAGCCAGCTTCTTGTAGAGTTTCAAAGTAACCTTTTCTCTTACCATCAGCAGACCCAAACCAAAAATACTTATAGAAACTATTCATTGCGTCATCGTCAGTGTATTCTTCTTTACGTAAAGCTATTCCACCTTTAGCGTCAGCTTTTACCTCAGACCAACCTAAGAACTTTCTACTGTCACCTTTTACCTTACCAAAAGTTTCACTGATAGTATCAATAAGATATTTTGTCCTCACTTTATTTTTTATAAGGGTCTTGGCCCTTGCTGAATTAAGGTCCATAACCTTAGTATCAATCTCGTTATGAGCTGCGACACTCTTCAATAAATTACTGTCGGTAGTTTCTATTTTCTTTCGAACAGCACCAACACCTTTACTAAATGCAACTGCAGCAGGTATAATCATAGCACCAGCAGCAGCCAATGCTCCTTGAGCAAGACTGTACTCTTCTTGTGTACCTGCAGTCATCAGTGTGTTCTGATAAGCTACATCAATACCCATGTTTATTACAGCCTCAGAAGCAGTGTATGCTGAGGACTTTACGATTACATCACTGACTACTTTCCTCGCCGCCGTGCTAGTCATACCCTTTTTTATAGCTTGTTTGTAAACATTTACCATGGCATTTCTTGCAAGAGCAGTGCCAACTTTAGTTGTACCAAACTGAAATACTTTACCTAAACCAAAGGTAAAGATAGTAGCGGGATCAACAAGACCAGCCCTAGTGTAATCATATATAGCATCACCCATCTCACTCCAAGAACCATTACCAGTAAAGGCATTGTCCATACTATCAAACAACATGTAACCTGCACCTAGCTTAGCTTTTATATTGTCTTCAGACATACCTATATAGGTAAGTTCATTGAGTGTAGTTATACTTTGACCTCCTGCAAAAGAACGTTGATAGTTCTGGTACATCTCAAAGGCTTTTTCTTTATCCATCTTTCTGTAGTTTCTAGGACCAAATACTGAAGCGCCTGTGTCTGCCCCAGGTAAAAATTCACCAGTAGATACTGAGCTAGCACCTTTATAAACGGCACCAGCAAAACTAGAGGGTTGATTCCTAGCTTCTAACGACTGATAAAGAACCTCCATTAATCTGGGGTCATTTATTATTTGTTCTTTTATGAGGCTTGTCTGACCATCTTCATCTGTGTAATCTTTAAGTATAAGTTCTAAGTCTATAAACTCTTGAGGACCACCTTCATTTTTTAATGGGCTAGTACCACGTGTTTGCCTTAATTTTTCTGTATAGTTTAATGGTTTTGAAGTTACACTAGAATCTAAAGGACTTTCAATTTGTATTTGAGAAGGTACTGGCGTTGTAATTTCTCCAGGTAAAACATTATTACGTTTTAATCTTAGGGAATCAGTGTAAGATAATTTTGGAGTAGGTACTTCTTCTTCAACCTCCGCTATAGGTGGCATTTCAACTGTAGGCTCATTACGATTTAACCTTAGTTGCTCTGTATAATTAACCATTACTACTCACCCCTAACTAAATCACCACCTGCAGGACCATAGTAATATGTTTGCTCTTCTTCATTCCAAACCATTACCATCTGACCTTGTTGAAGAATATTGTATGTATCAAGAAGATCTAGATACAGATTACCACTACTAGTTGATGTAGGATCTGAGGATCTTATTTCTATTGCAGGTTTTTGCATACTTAACTCATACATATATGTAGGTACGTCTGTACTAGGATCAAAACCTGAATCACGCATAGCCATTCTATTAAAGTAATCTCCACCGTATAGTTTTAATACGCCTGAAAGATCCTTGTTAGTAGCTTTTGCATCCCGACTTGCGGCTCCGACTACACCTTGTCTTTGAGCTGCCCACAATGAAACTTCTTGAGGTACAGTCCCAATTTCAGCTTGAGTAACTGCCATTAGCTTGTTCATTTCTCCACTTGCTTGCGAGATTAAATCTTTAGCAGCACCATCATTAATAAGATTAAGATCAGTTAGACTTATACGTTCTACTAGAACAACATCAGATTCATCAAAACTTGATGAACCTGGTACTGTAGTTGTAATACCTAAAAGATTTAACTCTTCTAATAGTTCTGGTCCTAATGCGGAAGAAAATTTACTTAGGTCAACAGGTGTAGATGTTTCTGCAGTGACAACTCTATTAGCTATTAACTCTCCAATCAAAGTGTCATATGTATTTTCACTCTGCCCTACATAATTACCCTCAGCTAATTTTAACTTTAAGCCTTTAGCAATTTTTAATAGTTCTGAAATAGAACTTGCACCACCTTCAGAGGCTATTTTTTTTACTTGTTCTTCAGGTATGCTAAACTGACCTACCAGTTGTGCCATATTAGCTGAGTAATTTTCAGTGTCAGCTGCAGATGTCTTTGTTGTTTTTGAACCCGTTGTTTTTGTTGACTCACCTATAGTATTTACAAGGGACACTCTTTTTATGGCATCATCAAGATCAGTAGATTTTTGAAGACGTGCTTCTTGTTGCTCCCTTAAAGTAACTTGATCCTCAGCAAGACGTTGCTGTACATTCTCATTCATACCTTTTAGAATACCACCAAATACAGCCATTATGAAACCCCCCGTGACATAAGACCCATAGGTTTATTTTCTTGTGGCGGTATATCAACCATCTGTGGTTCGGAGTTAATCATAGGTTCTTCTTCCATACTATCTACAGGTTCTTCTAGTGTAGATAAATCTATATCTTTGTTACTCTTTATATCGTCTAAGATTTTTTGAGCTTCTTTTTTACGCAAGGTCATCTGAAGAGAACTTAAATCTAATTCTTCATCCTCGTTCTCAATCCCCTCTTCGTAGTCTACATTAGAAGCATCAGCTATACCTTTAATATACTCATGGATAACAGGAGCAATAATTAAACTGATGTCAATACTATGTACACCATCAGCCACAGCAGTACGAAGAAGACCCTCAGTCAAAGTAACTAAGTCCAAACCTAATACTAATAAACCACCTATTCCCTCTATCCTTTTAGGACTCTCAAGTTTTTCTAGGTGCCAAAGGAGTGCCTCCTCAGGTTCAGTTATTAAAGGCGGGTTCTCCCAAGAAGAATTTTTAGGTTCAGAGGTTAAAGACTGACCTGGTATAGGTGCACTAAACATTACTTACGCCTCCATTCCAGAAGAAAATTTAATATAGTATGACATCAATGTTGTATTAAGCTCATCTTTAGTATTGTATTCACCATTAGTTTCAATAAACTTTTTCATGCCACCTATACCACCAAGATGTGCTACTGCCCTAAGGCCATTTTGATTACTGAGATTAACTGGAATTTTTTTAATCTTTGAAATTTCCTTATCAATATCATTGATGTGCCAAAGACCAAATCTTTTTTGTAACTTAGGGTCACTTACAAATTTATCCATGTCATACTCTTCACCAGTAGCATTCATGTGATCTATCTGTCTTTCTTTTCCAACATTAAGAAAGCCTGCAAATTCTTTACCGTCTTTATTAGTGCGCCTAGAAGTTGAGTCATTACTAGATTCTGACATTGCAAGGGCAGAGTAATAATCCTCAATACCTTCTTTAGTTTTAGCCTGTTGATTAAAATTAAATAATTTTTTAACCCTATCTTTAATTTCTTTTGGTGAAAATTCTTTAGTGTCATCAGACTCTTGATCAAAATTAAATAATTCTTTAGCTCTTTCTTTAATTTGTTTATTTCTTTTTGATATGGTATTAAAAGCTGAGTCTAAAAAATCATCCTGTTCTGTACTCTCAACAGTTTTTGTACGTGCCCTACCCATAATACCACCAAGTTTAACATCATCACTAGGAGCTAGAAGACTTCCATCTAAACCTTGGCCTCCACCATCAATAAAACGAGAGGCAGTCTCAGAGAGTTTACCTATATTAGATAATCTTAATGCTCCTTCCTCCCTAGAAGTAAGCCCTGTAATTTTTTTTCTTTTTTCTTTTAACGCATCGCTATATTTTAAAGTCATAATAATTCCTAAAAGTCTAACATTTTTGTGAATACTGTCCACATATCAGTTTCTTCTTGGTCATCCCTAGCTAGTTTATACTCGGCATATTTCTTATCGGCAAGCATAAGATCTAAGGTACGTTGCTTAGCAGACTCAGAACCTTTGTATGCGTAGTCCATTATATCACGTTCACGTTGCCATATCTGATCAAGACTATTCTGAGTAAATGCATTAGCAGTTTGAGCTTTCTGCATATTAGCTTGGTTCTGTGCTGCGGAATTAATAGTCTGTGTATTCTGTCTCCACTGAGCGTTAGCTTGAGCTATGACTAAAGCATTCTGGGCATTAAATTGATCACGTTGATTTTCAACTTGAGCATTAAATTGTGAAGCTGCATTTTCTGATCCAGCATTAAACTGATTAGTAGTATTAGTTTGAGTAGCATTGAATTGATTTATTTGCGATGTCATGTTTGCCATGAATTGTTTTGTTTGATTTTCTGACGAAGCATTAAATTGTTTTGATGCATTGGTTGCAGCAGTATCTGTTAGTATTGATTGTACTAAAGATTGAGTCTTAAACATTTCTGTTTGTTGCCTGTTATTTAAGTTAGTCATATCCATCGCTAAAAAAGTTTGTGCATTTTGCACAGCAGCTTGTTGTTCGTTAGACAAGTTCTTCATGTCTAGTTGTGATATAGCTGCAGCTTGTGCCATAATCAAAGATTGTTTGTTAGACATGTTAGCTAAGTTTACGGAGTTAGCATTACGAGAATTTTCAAGGGCAACGGATTGATCTGCTGTAAAATTTATATTTGCTATATCAGCAATACGTGCTGAGTTTTGCACACGAGCTTGAAAGGCTTGATCAAACTCTTGTCCGATAAAGGCAGCTCTTTGTTGAGCTGCAAGCATAGCACGTTGTTGCCTGTTTGACAAGTTAGTCATTTCAAAAGCAACATTAGTTTGAGCATCTTGCATGGCTATAGGAAGTGCGGCCTCCATAGCAGCCTGTACAAGGGCTTGGCCGGCCATAGAAGAAGCACCTAAGCCACGTTGGGCCATCTGTGCTGAAGCCGCACGTAGTGCACCTGAAGCCCATGCAGGTGTCTCACCACCTTCAAAGTCTGTCATTAGATCTGTAAGCTGACCCTTTACAGTAGCTTTTTCTGAGGGTGTAGCAGTAGCCGCTTGTATTTCTTCTGTATAGGTAGATGCCTTTTCAGCGTCAGCGACACCAGTAATAATTTCACCATCTTTTATTTCCCTTTTGACAGGGTTATTCATTACAGTTGCTGTGCCATCTACAGTTTTTAAATTCATTACCTCAGAGGTAGCTGGATCTTTAGTTGCAGCTGCTACAACGGACTCAGCAGATACTTCACCTTGCACTCCTTCTTTATCTTTAAGAGCACTTGTTACTTTATCTTCAGAGGTATCTGTAGTAACTGTCTCTGCAGTAATATTTGTAGGGGTTGCAGCTGTAGCAGTCTCAGTAATTGTAGTTGGATCTACAGTAGCAGCTGTACCTACACTACCAGTACCCTCTGTGATTGTACTACCAACAGCATTAGGATCAATCTTAGAAATGTCAGCTGTAGTAACTAAACTAGCTGGATCAGTCATAGCCTTGTCAGTTAGTTCTCTTCCACCGCTAGCTATATCAGAATTTCTTTTTGATTGTGCTGTTTTCATTGCAGTCTGCAAGGGTTCTAATTTAGATTGCAAGGCACTATTAAGTTGTGCCCCAACAGCTTCAACATCTGTAGCTGCACCAGGCATAGCTACAGAATTTACAGCTTGAATCTTTAAACCAAGTCCACCAATTTCATCTGATCCTGATGTATCTACACCACTTATAGCTGCATTAAGTGCAGCTACGTAGTCAGCAACTAATTTAACATTGACTGCAGCAGCAGCTTCTTCTTCTGCTTTCTTTACTGTAGCAGCTTCGTCAGCAACCTTCTTAGCCTCTACAGCAGCTGTATTAATAGCTGTATTAGAAGCAATAGCTAAAGCTTCAGTAGCATGATTTGTACCATTAACGTCAGTGTAGACTGTGCCTCCACCACCACCGCCACCACCAAATACGATAAGCCCAGATGCCCTTGGATGTAGGTAACGAGTTGGCATAAACGGATTATGATAAAGACTTTGGCTCATTTTTTAACTCTCTTATATGTCTTTTGGCTGGATCATGTAACCTACGCCAGTTTATTTTTTCTTTTCGTTTATAAGTTTGTTGATGTTCTCTACGAAGTTTAGAAACTATCTGTCTTGTGTGTCCGTATGGAGCTATAAGTTCTATTCCCCATAACTCTTCCTTGTCCTCTGATACATAGTCATCCTCTGTGATGTAGTACTCACTCTTAAGAAATCTTTTACCAGCTTCTTTGTCTAACCAACACCAGCTAATTAAACCTATTGGTTTATCTTCTTGATAGTACAGGCGTATCCTGTTATACTTTATGGGAGCTATAAGGTATCTATAGATGTCATCTACATGATATATCTTATGCCACTTACTCTGTCTAAACAACTCTAAGCCATCGGCAAGAGCCTTATTATTATCTATTTTCATTACTATAGTTTAACTCAAAAAGTCTAAAAAGTCAAGTACTTTACCACTTAGTCAGCCAACCTAGATACCATAGATACATACCACCGCTGCCTAGTACTAAGGCTAAGAATATAATAACACCTATTACACTAAGTACCATCTGCTGTCTTTCTTCTGCCTTAACCTTTGCTAGTCTAGCTTCGTTCTTACGTTCAATCCGTATCTCTCGCCTTAAGTTTAAGAGATTTTTCCATTGTGATAAGCCACGAGTCTGTGTTATTAATTCTCTTAGTTCGTCTTCACAGTCCATTGCTTGCTGTTGCTTCATAAAAGTGTCCATAGCTTCTTCATTGGCACTAGCAAAAACTGAAGACTTCTTTTTATTATGTTCGGCTTTAACTCCATCTACTGCATCAAAAAATCCAGCAATCTCTTTCCCCAGACTAGCAATTTGTTTACCTGCAGATAAACCAGATTTAAGTAAAGCAAATGCAGTCATGGGGTCTATCATATTTTAGTTACCTCATTGACATTTTTTCTACAGCTACACGTATAGCCTTTATGTTCTCATCCATCCGTGCCATAGTTACTGCCTGTGACTGTACTATGTTTTCTAAGACAATGAGCCGTGTTTCATGCCGTACAATCTCACGAGCATTGTTCTCTATGTCTGTGTTGAGTGCAGCTACAAACCACACAAGGGCTACCGTCTGACCTATGATAGCCAGTACGAATGTTAAGGGGATTGATTTGTTTAAGTACCAATCATCCTGCGCCATTAGTCAGCAGCCTGTGCTGTGTTGCCTTCAGCTACCCACTCAAGGTACTCTTTATAGTCTGTGTTGCCATCACTGAATGGTATGCAATGTTTTTTACCATCAGAATCCGTTCCTTTAACACAACTCATTGCACCTGTTGATGGTGAGTCTGGATAAAATTGATATGATGTATAAGTCATAGTTAAAGCTCCGCTGTAAGGGTTAAAGTAGCAGCATCATTGAGGCGTAGTCCACCAGACTGACCAGCAGTCATACCAGAAGTAGCTATTTGTAATCCAAGGCTACTAATTAGACCAGTTCCCGCTTCATCTATTACTATGTCACCAATGGCAAAATTTGCACTATCATCAGCAGCGTCAAAGTGACCATTACCAGTGCCAGATAATGTTGGAATAGCCCTCATAGTTACTGGCATAACGCAATCCATTCTTGCTTCACTAGCGCCTACTACATAACCACCAATCCCCCATCTATCAGCGCTCGCTCCCTCAAGTTTTAAAAAGTACCGTTGGCACTTAGCTAACGTAACACCAAAGTCTTCTTGCTCAAACTCTGTAGCTACTGGACCTACTTCCATCTGTACGCCTGTGAGGAAGAAGTTGTTGGCAGTGTTGCTGTAGAAACTACTTATACCAACAGCACGATTAGCATTTGTAGAGTTAGCAAAAGAAGCAGTGTTTAGTGTTCCACTTGTAAAGTTTGACCCTGCGTGGAGTATAAAATTTACACGAAGACTTTCGGCATTATCATCAGCAAAAGGACTAGAACCATCGTCTTCATCAGCAGCAATTATAAATGAATGTCTAACCCAATCTGTAGTAGTAGCAAATAATTTAGTTACTTGCCTAGAGTTATCTGTATCTTCTAATTCAACACCAAAGGTAAATACGGCACTGGCTTTTACATAAAAACTAATTGTAATTTGTTGAGCGCCAGATACACCCTTACCTATACGTTGTAAATTTTGTCCTTCTATACCCTGTCTTAATAAAAGTATTTCACCAGCAGCAATAGAGGCATCAGCAGTTGTGCAATCTAACTTTAAACAATTAGCAGAAATTCCATTAGGACCATCTGCAACTTGTGCCATAGTTAATCTACCTGCAGTATTTAAACTAACTAATTTCCATCTGTCTACAGTACTGTATCCAGAAGCTCCACCTAAGGCAGCAACTGACGTAGCCCTTTGTGAGACATTCATTGCACTATTGATTACCATGTTACGACCTACGGCGGGTGCTACGCTGGCGTTAGTTCTTGCTTTAGTCATGTCTGTTTATCCTTGTGCTTCACGCATGGCTTTATAGGCGTTCTTAACTGCGTCAGTCCAAGCAGCATTTGCTATTGCCTGTACACTTGCAGCTTCACCTGAG
>Ga0209816_1002275_pt1 | contig 13742 bp, 10 predicted proteins | sample CoawatmetaG01DNA_FD_187509 | JGI IMG/M metagenome (GOLD analysis project Ga0209816, IMG submission 187509) | Marine microbial communities from the West Antarctic Peninsula - Coastal water metaG017-DNA (SPAdes) (version 2) | ecosystem: Environmental > Aquatic > Marine > Coastal ... | reverse complement strand
ATTTTTAACAAAAGGTCATCAGAGAATTATGCCAGGGTTCATAACGACTAAAACTGGCACTTTAGAAGATAAAGATTGGTTAAAAAGGCAATTTGATGAGGCCAGAAAGTATGTGGATCTTGAGCAGCTGGGAATTGCCCCTCAGTGTGGTTTTGCTTCTACAGAGGAGGGAAATTCTTTAACTTCAGATGATCAGCGTCGGAAATTAGAGCTAGTTGTAAGTACAGCAGAGGATATATGGGGTGGGGTCGATAAATAATCAATATTTTCTATTACTGATTTCATAAAACTCAAATAAAACTCAATAATACGGAGTCAATGATTTTTGCTACTTTACTCGTTTGTAATTCAAATTTTTGATTTAAATCTTTCATCGTTTTTATTCCAGTTAGTCTAAGTATAAAAGAGTAACCACTAGTACTTATTTTTTCAAACTTCTGGCTTGGATCATTAATCAATCTAGTCGCCATATTCATTTCTTTTAAAAATTTATAAGTTTGTAGGATTTGGTTAAGCTGTGTTTTAGTTATTAACCCAGATTCAAAGCCAGCTATTAGGCCAGAGGAAACATCACGTGTTACCTTTCCATTTATAAGGGTACTTAATTGAGAAAATAACTCAATGTCTTGCATTCTTCCTATACCTTGTTTGTACTCCCACTCATTATTATTTGAATCTGTTTTTTGAATCTTTTCTCTCATTTCCTTTAACGATCTAACAGCCACCTCTGCCTGTACATTTTTTATTAATTGCAATCTAAAATCTTCGATATAAATTGATAACTCAGGGTTTCCGCAAATAACTCTGCCGCGTGTGAGTGCTAGATGCTCCCATGCCCATGCTTCGTTTGTTTGGTAGTCTTTAAAGGAAGTCCATGAAGTTGCTACAGGACCCTTACGTCCTGAGGGCCGTAACCGCATATCGACCTCGTAAAGCTTACCTTGAGACATTTCTACCGTCATTGCTGTCACTAACGCCTGAGTAAGACGTGTATAGTATAGGCGTGAGTTTAATGGAGCTGGACAATCTGAAAACTCGATACCTTTGGCATCGTAAATCACGATTAAATCTAAATCAGAGGTAGAGTTTAAGTGAGTTGCCCCTAGTGAACCCATACTGAAAATACTGGCCCCTCTACCTGGTGGTTTACCATGTTTTTTTGAGAATTCAGAAATTACTATTGGAAATATTACTTGTAAAACTGCTTCAGCTAGTTCGGCATATTGAGCTCCTGCCTGATTAACGTTTGTAATACCTCTTAGTAAGTGCACTCCAATCCTGAAATGCCACTCTTTCTTCCACTTCCGCGACACCTCTAGTTTTTGTTCATAATTAGTTTCTAACTTAATTAGATTACTAAGTTGATGCTCTAAATTAAATAATTTTGGCCATGGGGTCCAAAAATCTCCTCCTATTACAGCATCAAATACTATTGGACTTTTTGCCAAGTGATTTGCTAGCGCTGGAGCTGTTCCAACGATATCCACTAATAAGTCAATTAATTGAGGGTTTGCCTCGAAAAGGGAAAATAGTTGTACGCCAGCTGGTAGTCCGACTAAGAATTTATCAAAAGCAATTAGTGCATTGTTAGATTTATCTGTTAGCCTAATTTTTTCTAATATTTTAGGACGTAATCTATTAAATATATGTTCAGCTCTCGGAGATCTGAGTGACGGATAAGATGGCCATCGATTAACTATTTTTGTCTCCATCTCAGAAAGTGGAAATGTTGGCTCTGGTTTGGTTGGCTTAAAGAAACCCTCAGTAAGTTGGTTTACTTCTTTCAATCGGCTTAAAAGATCCGTTTTAAGTGAACCAGGAGTAGTCCCCATCATACAAGAGAGGCGTTCCATACCCTCAGTAGACTTTGGTAAATCATGTGTTTGAGCATCATGTATCATTTGTAATCTATGCTCTATAGTTCGATATACAGTATAATGAGAAATTAGCTTTTCTGACACAATTTTATCTATCCAGCCTTTTTCTGATAGCTTTTGCAAACCAGAAATAGTTCCGAGGACTCGCAAATCTATATCTCGCCCTCCAGCAATTAGTTGTCGAGTTTGTGTAAAGAATTCAATTTCACGAATACCACCAAACCCAAGCTTTATATTATGCCCTAATAGTTTTAATGGCCCCCCTAATCCTTTATGCTGCCTAATGCGGAGCCTGATATCATGTGCATCTTCAATAGCAGCAAAATCTAAGTACTTTCGCCAAACAAATGGTGTTAAAGTACGCAAGAAATTAGTTCCAGCCCTTATATCACCTGCGACTACCCGAGCCTTAATGTAGGCTGCTCTCTCCCAAGTCCTCCCCAAACCCTCATAATACCGTTCTGCCGTGTCGGTTGCTATACATACAGGATTCACAGAAGGATCTGGCCTTAAGCGAAGGTCGGTTCGGAATACATATCCGTCCTCAGTTAAATCGCTAAGTATACTACTCATAAGACGTGTAGCCCTAATAAACCCTTTTCGTGCTTCAAAATATTTTTCTTCGGAGAATTGTGTTTCATCAAAAAAACAGATTAAATCAATATCAGACGAGTAATTCAGCTCATGTGCGCCCATTTTTCCCATTGCTAGAACAAACATTCCAGTTTTTTCTGGTGAGTGATCAATTTCTAAACCAGGTATAGTCCCTCTACTTAACTCTGTTTCTAATGCAACTTTTAAAGCTAATTGACATGCTAAATCCGCAAATCGAGTGAGTATATTAGTAACATCATTTAGCTCCCAAATACCTGAAAGATCACAAAGCGCAGACCAAAGCGCCACTCTTCTTTTGGTTACTCTCAATGCTGTTTTTATTTCTGAACCTGGGGTTACTTTTAAACGAGAAAATTCAGCATCCAGTACATTTTCTTGAGAAGTTAAAGCACTTAATACCCAGTTATACTCTATTTCAAGCAGGCCTTTCAAATATGGACTACATCCACCAACACCTTTGATTAACTCCTTTATTTTATCAGGTTGAGAGGAAAAAAGTAAAGCCAGCTCATCCCCTGCCTCTTTATTAAAAGGGGTTGGTGCTTTTTTGATGAGTTCCAAGAATCGCATTCATAAAGTTTGCTCTTAAGTATCAAAATCGTCAATGGAGGAATACAATGTCTAAAGATTAGGTGGCAACCTAGAACTATTCCCCTATCGTTTGATTGCTGAATCAGTTTGTAGATACTTCCTATTTAACACTATGACTAATGTTGTGTTTATAAAAAAAATAATGTTAATTGTGCTAAGAAACTTATAATTAAAATCTAGGAGTTTTCTTGATGAAAGGAACTAATAGTGCAGACAGAATTTTATCTGTACTCAACTTATTTACAGATGGCAGGTTAGAATGGACGGCAGAACAGCTTATGGAAGTTCTTGGTTATAGTAGACCAACTATGTATCGGTACTTAAGATCTCTTAAAGATGCTGGTTTATTAGTTTCAATATCCAACTCACTTTTAACATTGGGCCCACGGGTTGTTGAGATGGACTTTTTGATAAGAAAATCAGACCCATTATTGACATATGGTAAGGTTCATATTCATCAGCTAGCAAGGACATATCCCTCTACGTCTTTGCTGGCAAGATGGTATGGTGATAAGATGCTATGCGTGGATACAGAATCTAGCACAAAGAATTATTTTACAAATTATACAAGGGGTAGACCGATGGCTCTGGTAAGGGGGGCGATTGCTAGGACGATAGTAGCAAATCTTCCTAGGGCTCATCTAGAAAATCATATTTACTTGCACTTAGAAGAGTTTAAAAAAATTGGTTTGGGTGAAAACTATCAAGGTATACTAGAATCGTTTATTGAAGTTAAAAAAAATAGAGTCTGTATTGCAAAACAAGAGATGACACCCGGGGTATTGGGTATAGCTTCCCCAATCTTTGATACCAACCGATACCCTGTTGGGGCAATGTGTGTGACTTTGGCTTTAAATGCTTTTTCAGTGAGTGACTTGGATGTAATTGCAGAAGATGTAAAAGGACGTAGTGAAAAATTATCAAAAGAGATGGGAGCACATTCATGAAATATATGCCTTTGGGTCAGAGTGGAGAAAAGGTCTCAGTAATGGGGTTTGGAGCCATGTCATTTGTAGATTTTTATGGCCCAGTGGATGAACAGCAATCTCATAAGGTTTTAGAAAAAGCTTTAGAGCTTGGGATAGACAATATCGATACATCAAATGCCTATGGTTCTGGACTTTCAGAGAGTCGTATTGGCAGTTTTTTAAAAAAATTTGGCTCAAAGAAACAAGATTTATTTAAGATTGCGACTAAGGCAGGAATTACTCGATCATCAGATGGTACGAGATACTTTGATAACTCCCTAGGGCACCTAGAATCAGAGCTCGACATGTCATTAAAACGTCTAGGTTTAGAGCAAGTTGATTTGTTTTATGTTCACCGAAAAGACAAAGATACTGAGATTGAAGAAGTAACAGAATCTTTAGCAAAATTAATTAAAAAAGGAAAAATTAAACAATTTGGTTTTTCAGAGATAGCCCCAACATCTCTTGAACGAGCAAGTAAGATACATCCTGTTGCTGCTGTACAGTCGGAGTATTCTTTGGCCACTAGATATCCAGAGCTTGGATTACTTCAAAAATGCTTAAGCCTTGGTACTACTTTGGTGGCTTTTAGCCCTGTTGGTAGAAGTTTATTAACTGATAACCCACATGATCGTGCAAGAGCTGAAAAAATGCCATTTTTGAAAAATAATCCACGATTCATGCCACCAAATTTGAAAAAAAATGTGGAAGTTACAAATAATTTTAGATTGTTTGCAAGAGAGCGAGGTTATAGCGCTGCATCTTTATCGATCGCTTGGCTTTTAAGCCGGGGACCACACGTTTTGCCTATACCTGGAACAAGAAGTCCCAAGAGATTGGAAGAGTTAGTACAAGGTATAAATCTAAAACTAACAGAAGGTGATCTTAGAGAAATTGATAACATATTACCAGTGGGATGGGCCCATGGTGATCGTTACTCTACTGAGCAGTGGGTTGGTCCAGAACGATACTCGTAGTGGGTAGCTTTCTTTATTAACCTTATCGATGGAGAATGATTTGAAAAAAATTCAAACACAAGGCTTACACCACATTACCATCATGGGAGCAGATAGACAGACATCAATAAACTTTTGGGAAGGCCTTTTGGGTATGCCTTTTATTTTTGATCAACCTAACTTAGACAGCCCTGATGAAGACCATATTTATTTTGACCCTGGTGATGGGAGATTGATTACTGTTTTTACAAATGAGAAAAGGAAACCGGACCCCACACATACATCAACAAATCAAGGTGCAGTTCATCATTTAGCTTTTTCTGTAAGTCAGGCGACGTTTGAGCAAATCGAAAAGAGGCTGGATGAAAGAGGTATTAATCACTCTGGTCGGAAAGATAGAGGATTTATGCACTCTATATATTTTCGAGACCCTCTTGGCTTACTTGTTGAGCTGGCGTGTTATCGTTTTTATCCTCCAAAAGGCTTCAGTCACGCTGACGTATTAATTGAAGCACATAGGATTAGAAGTGCTAAGGGAGACAAAAATATTTTAGAAGACCACCTCTCTGATGCCATTGAATGCTTAATAAAGAAAAACAAACCCTCTTTATCCATGGACAGATCACCTAAGGACCCCTACTCGTAGAAAGTAGGCTAGGACGAAGCCTTTCTAAGCTTTACCCATTAAACAGCTCTGCATCACCCTAGTTAACCTTTGAGAGAAAGTAATGAGTTCTTCTGGTGTTTTTCCCTCTAGGATCTGCGCTTGATCAAAAAGTAACTTAGAGACATCCTCTGCAATACTACTATCACCCTTTTTTATCATACTATTAAGAGATTTGATAAGCCTATGATTTGGATTAATTTCCAGTACTCTGGGTGATCCTTTAAATTCAGGGTTATGAGACATCATCATTTTTTCCATTTGGATGTCCATTCCATCTTCATCAGCCACTAAGCACGACGGGCTTGAAGTTAGTGTCTTGGACAAACGGACTTTGGAAATTTTTCCTTCAAGGTGATGTCCAATTTTTTCAATTAATTTTTCAAATTTACCAGCATCAACTTCTTTCTTTTCTTTTTTGTCTATTGACCCAAACTTGTCTAAATCTGCACCACCTCTAGAAATAGATGTAAATTTTTTACCATTATACTCAGACATTATAGGTATCCAAAACTCATCTATTGGGTCGGTAAGTAAAAGTACGTCTAACCCTTTTGATTTAAACCCTTCAAGATGAGGGCTTGTTTCGGCTTTGGCTAACGTTTCTGCGGATAAGTAATAAATTTGATCCTGTCCTTCTAGCATGCCGTTAATATAGTCCTGTAGGCTTAAGTGCGAGTTTTCTCTAGAAGAATGGAAACGACAGATTTCAACAATCTTTCCTCTGTTCTCAGAATCCTCATACATCCCTTCCTTAATTACTCGGCCAAAGTTCAACCAAAATTTGTCAAACTCTTCCTTGTTCTTTTCAAGTTTCTTTTTAAGTTCTGAAAGTACTTTTCTAATTATTGACTTTCGAATTTTTGCAACAGCTGGATTTTTTTGTAGCATTTCCCGACTTACATTCAGATCCACGTCAGGTGTATCTACAATACCTTTGATAAAGCGTAACCATTTAGGCACTAAATCATCACAATCATCAGTTATAAAAACTCTATTTATGTAAAGCTTTAATTTAGATTTTCGTTCTGGATCAAATAGATCAAGGGGTGGTGAGGAAGGTATAAATAAAAGCTGAGTAAAATCTATTACACCCTCTGTTTTATTATGTAATGTCATGAAAGGTTCGTCAAATGATCCACCAATTTGATTATAGAAAGATTTGTAATCCTCCTCTTTTATTTCCTTCGGACTTTTTGTCCAAATTGCTGTCGCGCTATTTAATACTCTGGACACAGTGTCTGATTCAAGCCACTCAATTGAATATGAAATGTGATCAGAATATTTTTTTACAAGATGACTTATTCTCACTTCGTCAAGGAACTCTTTATCTTCTTTTTTTAGACTCAAAGTAATCGAGGTTCCTGCAGTGTCCTTTTTTGAACGAGAGATATCGTATCCCGTGTGTCCATCACTTTTCCATTCAAACGCATCATCTGTTCCGGCTTTTCTAGAAGTAACAGTAACATTTTCTGATACCATAAAAGCCGAATAAAAACCTACACCAAACTTACCAATTAAAGCTATTTTGCTTCCTTCTTTATCTTTTGAAGAATTTAACTTTTCAATAAAGTCTTTTGTTCCAGATCTGGCGATAGTTCCAAGGGCTTCTATCATCTCCTCTTCATCTAACCCGACTCCATTATCAGAGATGGTTAATGTTTTATCTTTTTTATTGGAGCTGATTATAATTTTACTAGCATCCGTAGAGCTCACGTTGGCATCAGTTGAAGATAAATAGCGACGTTTATCTAATGCATCAGAAGCGTTAGATATTAATTCTCTAATAAATATCTCTTTTTGGGAATAAAGAGAGTTTATAACAATATCTAATATTTTACCTGTATCTGCTTCAAACTTATGATTTTTTATCGACATTTTTGGACCTTCCATGAATAGAATACCTTTGCTAAATGGTAGCTATTTTTTATTTTTCAACACTAATCAGTGCTTATTTTTTTATTACTTACGTCAATAACCAAACTTTTTAATATAAGGATCTAATTTTGGAAGGATTTCAGATAATTCACTTTCATAATTAGACCACCTTCCTCTGGCTGTTTTATAAATATTTTGTGTTACTTGATTATAGCTAGCAGTTGAAATTTGTGCCCTTTCTTTTGCTGTTTTTGTGTGGTCCAGAATTCCATCAATCCAATCGAGCCCAAGAAAACTTACTAAGGATCTGCAAATGCCATCGACATCTTCGATTAAATCTTCATAACGTACCGTTTTTACATTCAGTTTTAACTTACTCTCGAGCGCTACCCATAACCCCATTGTAGCATCATAGAGTTCAGTTGATTTTTCCAGACTTATAAAATTTCCTGTTCCTGTGTTGAATTCAAAATTCTGCATAAAACAACTTAATACACAATCACAAGGGTGCCGAAGAGCGACAATAAATTTTGCACTAGGGAAAGTATGATGAAGAAGTGGAATATACCGAGTATTAAGAGGATGTTTGTCGATAATTAGTTTACCCTTGTTACTCTGTCCTAATTGCTCCTCTAACTCAATTTTATATAGTTTTCTTAATTCAATTAAGTCAGTTTTAGTAAGGTTAAAACAATCTTCTGGAGTACCCAGGCCTTTAAAATTTTCTACCATTTTTTCTGCCATTGGAGCTTCCTCAAGTACGGTAATATCTGGATGCCCCATTAGAATAGTGTCCAGTAGAGTAGTACCAGTCCTAGGAAACCCTAAAAGAAATACTAGATTATCATTCTCAATAAAATTAATTTTGCTTGATTTATAATTCTTTACTGATTGCCACGAGTGTTTGAGCTGGTAGGTCTCTCTTAGAAAGTTTTCTGACTTTAGAAGTTGATCCTGATTGAGCTCTTTAATAAGTTTATTTTGTTTTTCAAAGCTTTTAAATGCTTCTGAAAATTTTCCAAGTTTATCAAACGTCTTTCCACATAATGAGTAAAAATCTGTAAGAAATTGTGGAGGTAACTTATTTGACTCTAAGTCTAATAATATTTCTAGAGATCGCTCTATATTACCTTTATTACTTTCTAATTGAGCTTGAAATAATAGTATTATTGGGTCTTTTTTCTGTAACTTACTGCTTGCTAGCTTTGTTAGGTCTTCTAGGTTTTCTATTTGGTTAAGTTTTTCATAAAGCGAACCGAGATTGTAATATGGACTTGAATAAGTGGGCATTACTTTAATGGCTTTATTAAAGTAATCTATAGCTTCATTAAACTGTTTAACATTCTTTAGTACTATCCCAATATTATTGTAGGCCTCATGCTGTGTTGGTTGAATTTTAATTAGTTTTTTAAAATAAGAAATAGCCTTTTCAGAATCTCCTAACTTACCATTAATCATACCCATTAGATTATAAAGCTGTGGTTCATTCTGACTTTGTTCTGTAACAATCTTTCCATATAATAAAGCATCTGCAAGTTTCCCTATTTTTAAGAGGTTAGATAGAACTTGAATTTGTATTTTTGAATCAGTGGAGTAAGTTTTACTAGGTAGATTTCCTTCGTAAACCTTTAGAATACCCTGTTTGGCTTTAATATTGTTTGGCCATTTATTTAAAATTTCTGAATAAATTTCTAGAGCTTGGTTTAATTGACCTTTCTTGTGAAAAAGTTTTGCCTTTAATAGTTCGCTTGTAGATGACACCGGTGATCTCCTGAATACTGTTAATTAAAGCTTATGAGTCACTTTCAAAAGGTACAATGTTGTAACTATTAATTAGTAATATATTGTCTCTAGCCTAAATGAAACAAATTAACATACAAACTATGTCACACAATATTTATTAAATTTCTTGTAATTTTTGTTTAAATAAAAGCATAGTTTGTAAAATTAAAATAAAGCGTTAAATTTCTATTTTCTTTTGTTTCTAGACACTGAAGCAAAGTATTTTAAAAGAGGAGAGGTTGATGGTTAAGAAGAACTCAAAAGTTATTATTACATGTGCTGTGACAGGATCTATTCATACCCCTAGTATGTCAGCATATTTACCCGTAACTCCGGGAGAGATCGCTGAAGCCGCAATTACAGCGGCAGAGGCAGGTGCAGCCATTTTACATTTACATGCAAGAGATCCAGAGACAGGAAAGCCATCACAAGATCCGAGCGTATATGAACAGTTTTTACCTAGGATAAAGCAATCGACTAATGCAGTTGTCAATATAACAACAGGTGGCTCTCCCCATATGACAATTGAGGAACGCATGCTACCAGCGACTGTTTTTAAACCAGAGGTTGCTTCTTTGAATATGGGGTCAATGAATTTTGGTCTTTATCCAATGTTAAATCGATTTTCTGAATTTCAACACGATTGGGAGAAAACACATTTAGAGAACTCTAGAGATGGTGTTTTTAAGAATACTTTTAAGGACATAGAGACAATTCTAAATATTGGTAATGAAAATGGTACGCGTTTCGAGTTTGAATGTTATGATATATCACATTTGTATAATTTGGCTCACTTTGTTGATCGAGGGCTTGCGAAGACCCCCTTATTTATCCAGTCTGTGTTTGGCCTTCTTGGTGGAATCGGAGGACACCCAGAAGACTTAATGCATATGAAGCGTACTGCGGATCGTTTGTTTGGGGAAGATTATTGCTGGTCTATACTTGGAGCTGGTAAAAATCAGATGTCACTTGCATCGATTGGTGCTGCGCAAGGGGCGAATGTTCGTGTTGGCTTGGAGGACTCATTATGGATCAGTCCAGGTAAATTGGCGACTTCTAACGCAGAGCAGGTAACAAAAATAAGACAAATACTAGAAGGTTTATCTTTAGAAATAGCTTCACCTGATGAAGCGCGTGAGATTTTGAGTTTAAAGGGTGGAGACAATGTCTCTTTTTAATATTAGGAAAAATGAAATGATTGATGGGATGGGACTAGTTAGGGGCACTAAAGTGTTAGTTACGGCTGGGGCAAGCGGTATAGGTAGAACTATAGCAGAAACCTTTGAACAAGCTGGAGCAAAAATCCATATATGCGATAACTCAGATATTGCGTTGGAAAAATGCTCTTCTGATCACCCTTCCTGGGGTATTACTAAATGTGATGTGTCTAACCCTGTTGAGGTTGATAATCTCTTTGATGAAGTACAGAAAAACTTTTCAGGGTTGGATGTTTTAGTTAATAATGCTGGCATTGCTGGACCGACTTCTCCTGTTCATGAAATGGATATAAAAGATTGGAACAGGACCATTGAAATTAATCTGAACGGACAGTTTTATTGTGCTCGACGAGCTGTTCCTATGCTGAAGGCATCAAATAACGCATCAATTATCTGTATATCTTCTGTAGCAGGGAGGTTCGGGTATGCCTTTAGGACACCTTATTCGGCGACGAAGTGGGCAATAATTGGGTTTATGAAAAGCTTGGCAGTTGAGTTAGGTCCTGATGGTATTCGAGTTAACGCAATTCTGCCAGGAATTGTTGAAGGACCAAGAATAGATCAAGTTATTGAGGCAAGGTCTAAGGAAATGAACCTATCCTTTGACGACATGAAGACAGAAATGATTAGTAAGGTATCCCTTAGAACAACAGTTACAGCTCAAGATATAGCTAACCAAGCTATCTTTCTTTGTAGCCCTCTTGGTGCAAAAATATCAGGTCAGCCAATTAGCGTATGTGGTAATGTAGAGGTCTTATAAGATTAGTTTTTCAAAACAGTTAAAAGTTTAATCTGAAGGGCCAATATGAGGCTTGCCGCGCTTTCTGGCCAATAATATTTGTTTTTGCCTTTCCCTGAAACGAATCCGATCATTATCAGAACATTCATCTAAACATTGATGACAGCTTACACCGGCCTCATAGCCAGGTTTTTTTATATCTTCTGGCTGCAAAGGCCTACGGCAGGCGAAGCAAAGGCTATGGTTTCCTTCTTTCAGACCAAACCCAACAGAAACACGCCCATCAAATACAAAACACTCACCCTCCCAGGAACTATTTTTTGAGGAGGTTTCTTCCAAATACTTTAAAATACCACCATCTAAATGAAAAACATCTTTAACACCTTGATTCAAAAGGTAATTTGTTGATTTTTCACATCTTATTCCTCCGGTACAAAACATTGCAATCTTCTTATTTACAAAACGTTCTTTGTTACTTTCCCACCATTTTGGGAACTCTCTGAAGCTTTTTGTTTTAGGGTTAATGGACCCTTTAAAAGATCCAATGCCAATTTCATAGTCATTCCGGGTATCAATTAGAACTACGTCTGGATTATTTGTGAAGGTGTCCCACTGACTTGGCTCAACGTAATGCCCAACACCAGATACAGGACTAACCTCAGGCCGTCCCATAGTAACAATCTCACGTTTTAAACGGATCTTTAACCTATTGAATGGCATGGAAGTAGCAAAACTTTTTTTTACCTTAATGTTACTGCAGGTAGGTATATTTTTTATATGGGCAATAACTTTTGAGATTGAGGTATTTGATCCAGCAATTGTACCATTAATACCTTCTTTAGCTATTAGAATAGTTCCTCTAACATCGTTAGATTTACATAGCTCTAATAAGCTAGGACGCAAGCTATCTGGGTCACGAAATTTTGTGAAATGATATAATGTTATTACTGTAAACATAGATCGCAAAATAGAGCGTAATAGTGGTCTATGGCAAGAGAAAGTATTGACGATAATACAACAAGGTTTTAGCAAAGGGTGAGTGAATTGGAGAAACCTTGTGCGTTCTAAAAAAGAAGCTTTAATAGCTATAGATCTACAAAATGATTTTTGCGAAGGCGGAGCTTTAGCTGTGCGTGGAGCAGAAGGTATTCTATATCCAATAAATAGTATAATGAAAAAATTCCAAACTGTTGTTTTGACGCAGGACTGGCACCCCAAAAACCATAGTTGCTTTGCATCCCAACATTCTGAAAAAAAGCCATATATGATGATTGATATGCCTTATGGACCACAGATTTTATGGCCAGATCATTGTGTTCAGGACAGCCGAGGGGCTGACTTTCACAGTTCTGTCAGTGTAAACGATAGCCATTTAATATTAAGAAAGGGTTTTAGAAAAAGTATAGACAGCTATTCTGCTTTTTTTGAGAATGATAGGAAAACACCTACAGGGTTACTAGGTTTTTTAAAAGAAAAAGGTATAGATAGGATTACTATAGTAGGTTTAGCTTTAGATTTTTGTGTTGGGTTTTCAGCAATTGATGCCGCCCGATTAAATTTTGATGTAAGTATACTTAAGTCACTTTGCTGTAGTATTAACCTAGACGGATCGTTAGAATCTGCCTTAATTAATATGAAGAATACTGGAGTTAAAATAGATGGTTGATATAGCAACTAGAGTTTATAACCATAAATGGAAAATTGACCCTATTGTGCGGTCACTCATTGATACAGATTTTTATAAACTTTTAATGTGTCAATCGGTTTTCCGTAACAAACCAGACACTCAGGTCACCTTTTCATTGATGAATAGATCTCCTCAGATCAGACTAGCAGAAATTGTTGATGAGGGGGAGCTAAGAGAACAGCTTGATCATATTAGATCAATTAAAGTTTCAAGGGGGGAGAGCACGTTTCTACGGGGTAATACTTTTTATGGGAAAAGGCAGATGTTTAGCTCTGAATTTATGGAATGGTTTGAGAGTTTTTCATTACCACCATATCATTTAGAGAAAAGAGATGGGCAATATCAGCTTACATTTGAAGGTAAATGGCATGAGGTAATGTTATGGGAAGTTCCTGTCTTAAGTGTTCTAATGGAGATGAGATCTCGTTCTGTATTAAAAACATTAGATCGTTTTCAGTTACAAGTTCTATATGCTAGGGCAATGACAAAGCTCTGGGAGAAAATAAATTCCTTACAGAAATTAGATGGTCTTCGAATTGCAGACTTTGGAACTAGGAGGAGGCATAGTTTCTTATGGCAGGATTGGTGTGTCCAAGCTATGCATGCTGGTTTAGGTAAAAATTTTGTTGGTACTTCCAATTGTTTGATCGCGATGAAACGTGAGGTTGAAGCAATAGGGACTAACGCGCATGAAATGCCTATGGTTTACTCTGCACTAGCTACTGATGACGCAGAGCTAAAAGAAGCTCCGTATGATATGTTGAGGGA
>Ga0209816_1002267_pt1 | contig 13761 bp, 8 predicted proteins | sample CoawatmetaG01DNA_FD_187509 | JGI IMG/M metagenome (GOLD analysis project Ga0209816, IMG submission 187509) | Marine microbial communities from the West Antarctic Peninsula - Coastal water metaG017-DNA (SPAdes) (version 2) | ecosystem: Environmental > Aquatic > Marine > Coastal ... | reverse complement strand
AATGCCGCCATAGTCTCAGGCAACGGCTACACCGCAAGCTAACTAACTTAAAGGAGATTTAACATGGCAGTAACTTGGACAATCGCACAACTAGAAAGAAACACAGACGGCAATGGCGTAGTAGTAGCACATTGGAGAGCAACAGACAGCGAAGTAGTGGGTGAAGTAACTCACACAGGCAGTAGCTATGGCACTTGTGGCTTCACACCTGACAGCACTGCTGACGGCTACACAGCCTATGCAGACATCACAGAAGCTCAGGCTATTGGATGGGTACAGGCTGACGTAGATGCTGACGCTATCGAAGAGAGCATTGCAGCGCAGATTACAGCTTCTAAAGAGCCTGTAACGGCTGCTGGCGTACCTTGGTAATGGGTATGCTACTCGACCTATATGTGCTTGCTACTTCACTGGTGTCTATTGCTAGTGTTGTATGCAACTACACAGACACCCCGAAAGATGACGCATTTGTTGCAAAGGCTTATAAAGTTTTGGAGCAGTTCGCTTTCTTAAACAACAAAGCTAAACAGTAAAGGGATCTTACTATGGCCGTAGAAGAATCAGTAAAAGAAACAGTAGATATTGTAGCCGCTTCAACAGGGCTGCTTTCTTTGGTGGCTTGGTTGCCCCCTACGGCCTCGCTGTTTACTATTGTGTGGCTGGGTATAAGGATATATGAATCCGAAACAATACAGAAACTTGTTAAAAAAAATAAAGATTAAGCCTTGTAATTTGGAGTTTAAGCCCAATATACATAGCACATTAATAAGACTTATGCAATAGTAAAAGCAAAATAAATTAAAAGGATACAAAAGATGGGTGCACCGGGAAGAGGAAATACGGGTAGTAGAGGGCCAACGCCAGAGCAAATAGCTGTGATAAAGGCAGCGCGCGAAGCCGCAGAAGCTCAACGCTTACTAGACGCACAGGCTGCAAAAGACAAAGCCGCCGCTGATAAGCTTTATGAAGAAGGGTTAGAAGCTGGTACTGTAAGTCCAGACGGTCGGACTATTACTTTTGGTGGAGGTACAGATGTAGCGCCTGTAAGCCCAGAACTCAAGAAACCATCTCCTAAAGTTTTAAGACAGGCTGAAGCAGTTGAGATAGATCCTCTTTCTGCAACTACAAATACACAGGCTGCTGAAATACAAACAATTACAGCGCCCACAAAAGCTTCGTCAGGCCAAGCAGCTTCAGCAGGCAGTGCTATTACAAGTGCTACAGGCAGCGTAGAAACTGCTAGAGCTGCGGATGCTAAAGGCGCAGAAACATATACTGCTGATAAAGCTGCTGACCTTGCAGGCACAGTCGCTGCTACAGGCCGCGTAGGAAGCGCATCAGTTGCTCGTGCTACAGATGCGAAGCTTTCTGAACGTGCTGTAGCAGCCTCTAGAGTTCCTGAAGCTGAGTTAGCTGCAAGAGCCAGAGTACAAGAGGAGTTTAACTTATCTCCAGATGCTTTAATACCTAAAGTAAATGCTGCGGGTGTTACGGTATCACCTACTCCAGACGCAGAAAAACAAGTACGTAACGCCCTTACAGATAACAGTGTTTCTGAAGGCGAGGCTGCAAAGATTGTAGGTGTTGTGGGCTACGAAGCCGCACAGCGCAGAACCGTAACTGGTAAAGCCGCTAAAGGCGCAGCAGCTACAATGCTTGCCGAAGTAGGGCAACTACCACCAGAAATTACAGCGGCTATTGTTGAAGATCCTGCAAGTGTTGAAGCATCGCTGGACAATGAACCAGTAGAAGTTAGAGCCGCTATTGCTGCACTACCTACAGAGGCTTTAGTATCTTCACAGATTGAAAGCTTGTTGGGCGGCATGGAAGATGGTGAGACTCCTTTATGGGCGCGACCTGCTGTAGCTCAAGTAGAAGCTATGATGGCTAAACGCGGCTTGTCTGTTTCGAGTGTTGGTCGAGATGCGTTGTTTAACTCTATCATTCAGTCTGCAATGCCAATAGCACAAAGCAATGCTCAAGCACTACAAACACGAGCAGCTCAAAACCTAAGCAACGAACAACAAGCTAACATGTCTACCGCAACACTAGACATGCAGAGACGTTTATCTAATAGTGCTAATCAGCAGACAGCTAACTCTCAAACAGCTCAGATGGCTCAGCAGATGGCAACAATGCAAAGCCAGTTTAGACAAGACGCTGTTATGACTACTGCTCAAATGCAGCAACAGACACGTACTCAGAACTTATCAAACCTGCAAGAAACCGCTAAAATCAATGCAATGAACGAACAAGCAATGCGGGCACAAAACTTAGGTAACGAACAGCAGGTTGAACTGGCTGAAATGCAGTTTATGAATGCTACTCAATCTGAGAACATGACAGCAAAGAATCAAGAGCGTATGGCTGAGATGCAAGTAGCTGCTGATTTCTTGTCAAAGAATGCAGGCTTTAAGCAGCAGATGGAACTTGCAAATCTTACTAACGATCAGCAACTAAAGCTTGCTAATCTTTCTGCGTTGAACCAAGCGAGTGCTGATAACTTAAATGCTTCTCAGCAAACAGAACTAGCTAACCTCAACAAGAACATGCAGACTAATCTGACTGGCGCAAAGATTGCACAGGCAATGGGTATTGCTCAATTAAATGCTGATCAACAACGTGCTGTAGGTAATGCATCTACTGTTGCTAATCTTGACATGGCTAAGTTTAACGAAGCCCAGCAAGTTGAGTTAGCAAACAGTAAGTTTATGCAGTCGATGGTTATGACAGACTTTAACGCTGATCAACAAGCAGCAATGCAAAATGCTACGGCTATGGCTACAATGGACTTAGCGAATGCTGACGCTCGTACTAAAGTAGCTGTTACAAATGCTCAAAGCTTTTTAAAGATGGACATGCTTAATCTTAATAATCGTCAGCAAGCCACGGTGCTTGATCAGCAGATGAAGCAACAGCGTATACTTTCTGATCAGTCTGCGTCTAACGCTTCTAAACAGTTTAACGCTACTTCAGAGAACCAGACAAATCAGTTTATAACCCAGATGGCAAACAACATGCAGCAGTTTAACGCAACGCAGACAAACGCTATGTCACAGTTTAATGCTTCAGAGAAAAATAAAATAGCGGCTGTAAATGCAGGGAATACTTTAGAGGCTTCAAAAGCTAACATGCAGATTGAAGCAGACATCTCTAAGTTTAACTCAGCACAAGAACAAGCGCGTGAGACTTGGAATGCTGCAAACGCTCAAGCAGTTGAACAATCTAATGTTCAGTGGAGGCGTAAAGCTAATACTGCGAACACTGCGGCTCAAAATGCTGCTAATCAAATCAATGTTCAGAATGCTTATAACATGTCAGCTATGGAGCAAACGCAAATTTGGCAGCAGCTTAGAGACGAAGCAACCTATGTGCGACAAGCGTATGAAGCGAGCGAACAACGAGAAGCTCAACTATACTCTACAGCTTTAGGAAATGAAGCTCTTACTAAAAACAGCACCACATTTAATAGTGTAACTTCAAGTGCTATCAACAAATTAACAGAAGCTTAAGCGGAGAAAACAATGGGATTTTTTAGTAAAGTTTTTAAGGGCATTAAAAAAGGCTTTAAAAAAATAGGCAAGGGCATTAAAAAGGGCTTTGCAAAGTTTGGCAAGTTCATGGGTAAGCTCGGTATAATGGGTCAAATCGCTATGATGTTTATTATGCCCGGAATTGGAGGGGCTTTAATGAAAGGGCTTGGAGGCATAGGACAATCATTAATGACCGCAATGGCCGGTAGCGGTAATATTATTCTTCAAGGGGCTGCTAAAGTAATGCAAGGCGCAGCAAACTTTGTAAGCAAAGCAAGCAACGTGTTTCGGAATGTAACCGAAGGCGTTACAAACTTTGTAGGCGAATTTTCTAAGACAGCCGCTAACAAGCTTTCAAGCTCTTTGGGTTTCCAGAAAGTTCCGTTTGCAGATGCTTCTTCTACTTTCTTTACAGGTGGAGACAGCGCATGGGCTAAGTCAACTGGTAAGCTTACTACCCGCATGACAAATCTTACAGCAAGTAAAGATACTATTAAGGCTTTAGATTCTGCTGCACAGTCCATGAGAACTTTAGGACAGCCTACAAGTTTAAAGATGACCCCGAACGCAGCGGCAACTACTAACCCACTAACCGGAAAACTAGAGCTTCCTAAAGCAGGATTATCCGCTGATCCTTCAGTTATGCAGAGTCCTGTTGGTGGAATAGATAACATCTCAAGCAGTTTTGATGGGTTAACTGTTGATGGGGACATGTTTGAAACAGGCTCAATGCAGTTAAAGGCGCAGCCAAGTTTGTTAGAAAATATACAGGGCGCTCAACTTCCTAAAGATGTTTCAGCGTTTGATGTTCCCGCAGCAGAGCAGAACTGGTGGGAATCAGGAAAAGACTTGTTATCAGAAGGCTGGGACAACGCTAAACTAGCAGCCCGTGACGAAGTTACAAACTTTGGTTCTAATACTATTAAACGTCTAGCTGATGCGCCCGTAGCAGGAATAGAAATGGGCATTAAAGCAGGAATCTCTAATCGAATTGCTGGTGAACTAAACCCAGAAGTGGAGCAGTACGCAAGCTCAGGTGCTGCTCAATTTCAGCAAGTAGACGTAGGTGGCGGTCAAATACTTCAGATGCCTGAAGCTAATTACGGCGTTAACATGGGCGGTTCGTTTGGTAACGCAGCGGTTGTAGACGGATACTATTCCCACATGAATTCATTAAGTAACGTAAACAACGTAGGACGATAAGATTATGGCTGACATGCTGACAGAAATGGACACCCTTCAGGGCAAAATGGATCGACCTATTCCCGGCGAATCTTTAACAAATGATCCTGAAAACCCAGCACCCTTTGAACAAGCTCCAGAGATGACAACAGTTAACCAAGCTTGTGAATATCTGTGGGATAAATTTACTGAGCCAGAAACCTATCAAGCTGTTTTAGAAGCAATTGCAGAAGGCACTCCAATTATGAACTTGGTTCAGGTTGTGCTGTATGACGGCTTTACTAAAGGCAAGTGGAATCCTGATCTAATGTTAATGATTGCTGAGCCTGCTACGTATATGCTAATGGCTTTGGCAGAACGTCAAGACATCCCAATGACCATTTACGAAGGCGAGATGGAAGATGAGCAAGATGAAGAGATGTTGTTTGGCACTACTTTAAGTGACGATAAAATCCAAAGATTAAAAGAATCTAAAAATACTGGAACTGTACCGGCTGGAATACTAACGCCTGAAATGGAACAAGAGCTAGAGACTCTTCCAGAAGTAACAGCTCAACCCCAAGAGAGTTTAATGTCTCGTCCTGAAACACCTGCCGCAAACACTGAGAGTTTGATGGCTGCACCTGTTGGAGAAGAAGTATAATGGCTAAAAAACCTCAAAGCATTTCAATCTTAGGCGAACAGCTTCTTGGTGAAGCCCGTCAAAGAAATACCGATCGTGAAAATAAACAAAGAAAGCGCGAAAAGAAAGCAGCTCTTATTGAGTTTGGTATGGATACCTTTAGCAAAATAGGCAGCGCAGTCCTTAAAAAGAAGAACGATGCGTTTTTACAGCAAGAAGGGTTTTACGCAAAGAACGCTATCTTTCAATCTAACTTAAAAGAAGATCAACGTGCAGTTGCACGGCTCGGTGAAAGCACAGCTTTTAAAGGCGGTCAAGACGCTTACTTTAATGCTAGTGCGAAGGCTGTTCTTGAAGCCCTTCCAGAACATGCAGCATATAAAGCTAAAACGAATGCTGATGATTACAATGCTTACATGTACACCGCTGCAATTAAACTGGCAGGAGAGCAAAAGAAAAATACAGTTGACAATGCAAAGATAGCTGAAAGTCGTTTAAGTGAGTTTGGCGCAAACCCTGAGTTAGCGTATAAAAACGAAGCTCTTAAAGGGCGTTCTAGCAATATGTATGATGCTATGACAATGCCGATTGTAAATTTATTTGCAGGCAACGATAGCCGCACAACTCAGCAGGCTATTGGAGATAACATTACGGATAAAGGTGGCATAGGTGCTACTGGAAAAGTTGATCCTAAAGTTGTTAAGTCTATCTTTGAAACGTCAGGTAACTATACGTATGCGCTTCAAGATGCTTTAGAAATAGAAGAGTACCGTAAGACATTTGGTGAAGGCGCACAAAATCTTCGAGATCTTGGTATTCAATACGGCGAATTCAAAACTCTTGACATATCAAATGGCAAGGGAGGCTCAATGAAAGTAAGTGTACGCCAACAATCTAATAATGGCGTACGAACTAAAATAGTGGACGCAGCCGGCCAAGACTTGTCTCAACTCGTTGCCGATAGTCAATCTAATATTAATCAACGTATAAGAAATTTAAATCCTGAAACAGTTCAACAAGTAGCTGCAATTGCCAGAGCAACGCTTACTCCCGAAGATAAAGAGCTGTCAAATAGTTATATAGAAAGCCTTCTTCCTAAAGACGCTACAGCAGCACAAATAACAGCTACTAATCTACAGCACTTTGGCAAAGTAGAAATTTTGAGTAAGCAGCTATATAAAAGATTTAAGGGCATTGAAGGATTTGATAGCGCCTTTGCAACGCAGTGGGCAAATCAACAAATGGTAGAAAACATTAGGTTGGGATTAAAAAAAGATAAGTACTTTGGCTTCGGGTCTGATGCTTACAACTCAAATTACGGACTGCTAAGCGGAGACGATCTTTATAGCAAAGAGCTATCTCTAATGGCTTTATCTTCTTTAAGAAATAACAGCAGAGCAAGTACTCTTCTTGTTGGGTCAGCGGAGACACCACCAGCACTATTAATTGCAATTTTATCTACGCCCGCAAGTCAAGCAGCTATTAATGCTAGAACGCCGTTACAACAAATGAGTGCTAAAAAGCTTAGTGATGCTTTAATAGATAGCGAATTTATTACTGCGCCTGCTCCTGTGGCAACACCTAGTCTAACTGAAGAGGCAAACAACGCGGCTAAAACTATTGCAGGAGTTTCAGAACTAAGCAAAACGCCTGTCAAGCAGACTTTTAATCTTATTGCACCAAGACTAGAAATGGTAGGTATTGGGCCAATGGCTGTTAGAGGAACACCAGAACAGCAACAACAATTAAAACAATATAGGGCTGCTAAATCAGCTTTAAAAGAATATAGGCGCGTTAAAAACTTAAAGCCTCAGACCACAGATAATATGACTCTCAAATCTCTCAGAGCTATACAAGAAGCAGCACAAGCAAAATATGACAAGTACGTTGTAACTTACCAAGCCCAATATCAGAAATAGACAAAAGGAAAAGTTTAATGTCAGACTCACAACGTATAGATCCTTTAGCAGGCTACGCAGCTAATACAGAAATAAATAGTTCGTTAAAAACTGTTTCAGACTTTGAAGAAAGCTCGACTGTACAAAAGAACTACGGCATTGTTATGGACGCACTTGCTCGTAATAAAACTGTAACTAGTGGATTGTTAGACACTGCTGCTTATTCTGATGATGGCCCTGCTGAGTTCTTGCGCGACATTACTGTGCGTATTGGTACTAAAGTAAACTTAGCAACAGAAGCTAAAGACTGGTCAGACGAAGAAAAGAAAGCCTTTAACGATCTTCAAAAAGACTTTGACAATGTATCTGTTACTGGCTTAGGCGAGTGGGCAACAACCATTAAAGACTATGGCATTGATGCAGTTGCAAACCTTGAGGCAATCCCTGCTATTGCTAGTTTAATATTCCAAGGCGGCACGGGCGCAGCAGCAACTCAAGTAGCTTCAAGAGCAGCTCTAAGTAAGACACTTGCCAAAGTTGCAGCAGCCGCACAGCCCACGACTAAGACAGGCTTTGCTACGTATGGAGCAGCCTTTGGCACTGCTGAGGATGTTGCGTTACAGAACCTAGAAATAGGCACAGGTGCGCGAGAAGATTATAGTGCTGGTCAAACACTAGTTACCGCCGGTATGGGTGCAGTAGCTGGTGCAGGACTTAAAAAAGGTATGGAGATGTTTCAAGGACGCAATGCTAGTAAAGTTGCGCGTGAAGCAGCTCGAAAGGATTTAGAAGTTGCAGATAACTCTACGGTTCCTGAGTCAGAAGGTGTTAACGTCTTTGAAGAAGGTATCAATAACGGTACTATCCCTACTTCTGCTAATGACATCATGGTAGATTTAGAAAAACTTAAAAACCTTACGCCTGAAATACTATCTAAAATGCTGAATGATGTTAAAAACCCTATTGTGTTTAAACGCAATCAGCTTGTTAAAGAGCTGGGTGGTGGTGAAGAAACAGTAGAAGAGATTAACAACATCCTATTACAGGCTGTTGCATCTGGCGCAACAGGAGAACAAGTTAAAAGTAAAATGGCTCACGGCCTGTGGAAAACAGCCACTAGCTTAACAGGAAAGGTTTACGGAAAAGCCCCAGGAATTCTTACGCCTTATACAAAGTTCTCTAACAGCGCAAAGAGCTTACAAGGCTTGTTGAACTATCAGTTTAACATTGGCTACAGAACTACTGAAAAAGTTGTAGGCATGGACTTCTCGGAAGTTGCTACTCGTATTACTGGCACTTTGAACAATGAATTCATGGCTGCTCTTGAGCCTATTGCAATGCACTCACTTACAGGTGAAGTAGAAGACTCTGTAAACACAGCTTTAAACTTAGCTGTTCGTGGAACAATCACAGGCAACAAGAAGATTGATCTTGCTGCAAAGCAAATACAAAACAACTTGAAAAAGATTGGCCGCCAGTTAAAGAAAGAAGGGCTTATCCAGCACGAAGTTGAGAACTATGTTCCGCGTATGTGGGATCGCAAAGCTGTTGAAGAAAACCAAGATGCTTTAGTAAAATTGTTGATGAAAGAAAAAGAAGCTGCTACTGAAATTGAAGCAATGGACATTGTTGCTGGAATGTTGGATAAAGAAAACCAACTTTCTGCTGGCACTAGTGGTCATTTCTTTTCGTCTAAACGTGTGTTTGATAAAATTAAAGACGAAGCTAGTTTAGCTCAGTTTTTAAACCAAGACATTCGTGCGACTATGCTTAGCTACAACTTTCAAGCTGGTAAGTCTTTGGCTAAAAAGAAAGTACTGGGTGTTACAAACGAAGAACAGTTTATCAATAAGTGGGTCAACAAGATTAATGCTGAAATGGGTGAGGCAGGCCAAGCTTTAACTAAAAATGAAAAGCAAGACATGGTAGATTTATATCGTGTTGCGACAGGTGAAAACTTAGAGCGTTACGGTACAAAGGCGCAGAATGCCGCAGATGCATATCAGTTAACTACTCGTGTAGCATTGCTAGGCTTTGCAACTGTAAGCAGCTTAACAGAAATAATGATTAATCTAAGCAAAGCTGGGTTTAGGAATACTATTAAAGGTTTTGCAGAAGCATCTGAGCAGTCCTTTAAAAATGTTACGAAAGACCTACACTCTGATCTTCAAAGCCGCCATGGTTTAACAGCCAACGAAGCTCATAGAGAGCTACAGTCTGTGGGCGTAGCAATGGATCAATCAATGTCACAGCTTGGAAATCGTATTGCGGGTGACGATTTAATCAACGAGAAGATGCAGCAAGCAAACAACAAGTTCTTTAGAATTACTATGCTTGATCAGTGGACAAAGTATGTACAGCGTACTTCTTTTGCAGCAGGTAAAAACTTTATTCAAGATAATATTGAGCACCTTGCTAAGCACGGCAACATGCCTGAAAACCGCAAGACCGCTACACTCATTGGAGAGTTAAATGAGCTGGGCATTGATAGTAAGCAAGCTACTGAGTGGTTTAACAGCGGAGCTAAAAGAAGTGACGAGTTCTATCAGACAATTATTAATGGCGCAGGACGATACACTAATCAAGTAATTTTAAACCCTACAGCAATGTCAGGATTAAAGCCGCTGCTACACTCTAAGCCAACGACTTCTATTTTGTTTGGTTTAATGGGATACCCAGCAGCATTTACAAACACTGTTCTTAAAGGTGCTGTGCAAAAAGGATTTCAAGACCCTGTACGTAACGGTGCTAAGCTCGCAGTAACAGGTTTGTTAATGACTGAAACTGCACGTATGACTAACTGGATTAGAAGTCGCGGCGAAAGCGAAAAGGATAAAAGCAATACAGAGATCTATGGCGCAGCTATGGCGCGTTGGGGAGCTTTTGGTATTGGAGCAGATCAGCTTATACGAGCCGGTAAAACTGCTAAGTATACTGGAAAGCCCGGAGCTGCTTTAGTCACTGCACCCTTTGGCCCTATCGTGGGTGATGCTGCTAACTTAGTGTTGCGCGGCCCTGCTCAAGTACTAGGAAGTAAAATTCCCGGAAGTTCTATGGGCAACGCCATTGTTGGCAAAGAAAGTATGCAGGAGTTTAGAAAACTTACACGCGAAATGGATGCAAAATTGTTAGATGCTATAACAAAAGATGATGTATTCAAATCTACAATGTATAATACTGGTGGTGAAGTTGATGTGCCTAATGCTCCTGCTGAGCCTGATGAGCGTATAAATAAAATAACTGGACAGCCGTATAACTACGAAGCTGGGTCAGCGTTTATGGATGCTGACGATCCTTTAAAGACTTTACGTTCTGGGTTTGTGCTAGGTGGTGCTACTAAACTAGCTACTAAAGCTTTAAGTGCACTAGGTCAAAAGATTGATGACAGTACAGACAACATGTTTAAGCCTGAGATTGTAGAAAATATTGCGGAGCGTGTTGAAAATATTAAATATCAAAACACTACATTTGATGACCCCGACCTTCCTGCTATGTATGATGATTTTGAGCTAGAAGAACTAAGCGCATATGTTGACGGAACTGTCACCAGTCAACTACGCGAAAGAGTAGGTAGAGACGTTACAGATGATCTTGCAGATGACTTTGATGAAATAGGTGGCGGAGAGTTTAGTGTAGAGCGAGGATACACGCCTGAAGAAATAGAAGAGTTTGAAATGACAGGGTACTTAGCAGACGAGTTTGATATGGACGGTTCGTTAACCCAACAAATAAATGCTGAGATACAAGATTTAAAACTTAACCACACGATGTTAAATGCTGAAAACTTAGACCCTGTGTCAGAAGACGCAGTTGAGGGCATGAGTAAGATTGTAGATTATTTTTCAGAAGTAATTAAAAATGAACCTGTAGGAGCTAACCTCACTGAAGCTGGCACACGGAAGGCTGCGCGTTTTCAACTTGCTAAGTTGCTTAACGAGTCAGAAGACCTTGAAAGTATTCAAGACTTAATTGAAACGCTTCCCGGAATTAGTGTTCCTAAGAGCACAGATGAAATGCTTACTACTGATCAACGAGCTTTAAATTTTGAAGCGTTCTTAAAAGACTCTCAAGAAACAAACATGTGGTATAGGGCTGTCAAAGGCTTTAACACTGGAGACTCTGAAATTGCGTTTGCTTTTCCTAGAGAGCTGGGGCTGCATATTGGAACTTCGGGCCAAGCAAACTTCATGGCTGTTAAAGCTGTAGATGAAGACGTAGCAATTAATAAATTTTCAGTGGCTTCTTTACAAGGCGAGAGCATGTCTAAAAAAGAAGTGCAAGCTTTCTTTGATAAAACTGTAAAACGAGAAGGTGCTCATAGTCCTGTGTCAATAAGTCGTGGGTATATTTCTGTTAAGAACCCTTTAGTGCTAGAAGAAGACATGGGTACGTGGGCGGTAGATGATATGCTTTTAAATTCTACTAATAGAAACAACTTGATTGCCGCTGCTCGTGAGCAAGGAACTTTGAGTAAAGATGCAATTAGCAACTTAAATCTTTTAACTCGTGAAGCAGAAGAGTTGATGAATTTTAAATTAGACATTGAGTCTATGCAGTATACATATTTAGAAGGCGCTGAAGAAGCTTTAACAACTGGATACAAGAAGAGCACTACGCTTCCAACAGTATATAAAGGCTTGACTAGTGCTTTTCAGTATGAAATAGCAAGTGCTAGGCTTACTAAAGACTTACAGTACTGGATTAAGTCTCAGGGTTTTGACTCAGTTAAGTACCGAAACACTGTAGAGTCTTCTTTTGAAGGTGAAAGTGACTACTCTTATATCTTGTTTGAACCGCAACAATATAAAACTGTTAACAGTAACTATAATGTTAAAGACCGTAGGCAAGCATATGCAGAAGGCGGTGCAGTAGGCTCTCACAAAATTAAAGCTGGCGAAACTCTTTCTAGCATTGCAAATAAATACGGAACAAGTGTAGATGCGTTAGTGGCGCTCAACAGCATTGAAGATGCAAACCGTATCTATGCTGACGATGTTATTACTTTGCGTTCAGACGCACCTGCGGAAGCAGCTCCAGAATCTCCTAGTATTTTTGAAGGCGCTTCAGAGACTGTACAGCAACAACGCGAAAGTCTTGCAAGCCAAGTAGATTCTGCAATGTCTACAGTGGGCCAAACTGTTGGTGAGGTACAAGATGCAGCCGCTGAAGCTGTTGAGGACACTGCTGAAGTAGCAACAGATGTCGTAGAAGCAGTAGGCGAAACAGTTACCGATGCTAAAGTAGCACTAAGTGATACAGTAGAGTCTGTAACTGCGGGAGTTTCTGAAGGTGTTGAAGCCGTAAGTACTTCAATCTCTGAAGGCGTTGAAGCTGCTAAAGAAAAAGGAGCTGATCTAGGTGCTACAGTTTCTGAAGGCGCATCGGCAGCAAGCAGTTACTTTGGTGACACAGTTGATGACGCTGTTGACGCTGTTAAAGCAGGAGCAAGCAGTACTCTAGACAAGCTGAAAGACATGTTGAGTATTGATGTTATGGGTGACATGACTATGGATCAAGTCAGAGAAGCTAACGCCCCTCAAGAAGTCCCAGAAGCTACACTGCCTGAGTTACGTGATTTAGACTTTAGTGCTAGTGGTCGTACAGCAGAGAACATGACGGGTGCTACAGCGGAGCCAAGAGAAACATCTTTAATGGGTGACATGACAACAGAGCAAGTAAGAGAAGCAAATGCTCCCGAAGCTCCTGACCTTACAATGCTTGAGCCTACTGAAGAAGATATAGAAAGTGTTTCAGATTCTAATATTCCAAATATAAATGATTTGTTTAATGTTCCAACTGTATTAAGAGCTTACGCTGGAGGAATGCTTTCAAGTGGTGTTTGGACTGAAGACATTCTACCAACAAAAGAACTAGAAAGACTGCAAGAAATTTCAGTGTCAAACATTAAACGAGGAAAAACTGGGATTAGCTATAGCGATTATGATAGTGTCGGTGGTAAAAAGGTTGGGTATAAAATGAAAACTCCTGATCTTAAAGACCCTAGTATTAATTTAAAGTTTACAATTGGAACAGGAAACCTTGTTCGAGACGGAGATCAGGTTGTAGCTGCTGACGAGTATGACTTTGGAAAGAAAGGAGGTATTGGCGACAAGGGTATCGTAGCTAAAATGGGTTACTTAGCAGAAAGTGCTTCTGAGTATATGGATGGTAACATTGCAACTTATGGTTTAGCACATAAAATTGCTGAAGCTGTCGGCCCAAATCCCGGCGAAGGCCCGTCTATTCGAGTTAAGCTAGGTACAGCTTCTGAACTTGGGTTGTCTGAAAAAGAATTCAACAGTCTACCTACTTTAGAAAACTATACTACTACAAACAAAGATCGGATTAAACAACGACCAGTCCGTAACTTTTTAAAATCTATAGGAGTGCCAGTAGATGTTTAAATATTTTAAACTAGAAGATTTTGATTGCCAAGAAACTGGCGACAACGAGATGGACGCGGAGTTCATTCATAAGCTTGATCAACTCAGAGAGGCTTGCGGGTTCCCGTTCATCATAACTAGTG
>Ga0209816_1002257_pt1 | contig 13785 bp, 9 predicted proteins | sample CoawatmetaG01DNA_FD_187509 | JGI IMG/M metagenome (GOLD analysis project Ga0209816, IMG submission 187509) | Marine microbial communities from the West Antarctic Peninsula - Coastal water metaG017-DNA (SPAdes) (version 2) | ecosystem: Environmental > Aquatic > Marine > Coastal ... | reverse complement strand
TCTAGCAGTATTTAAATCATTAACTTCAGTCCATGAAGATCCATTGTATAATTCTGTTCTAGCAACGGTTCCTCCAGCTAATACTGCTGCACTATGTGAGTCAGCTCCCATACCTCCTGATCTTCTAGCTGTATTTAATGCTCCACCTGATGACCAAGCACCAGTACCAAAAACTAATTTTGTTAATTTTAATGTGTTAGATGTTGTGTTGTAATAAACTTGTCCTTCGTTTTGTACTGTGTCGTCTATAGTTGCACCTGTAAATTCTTCTGTTGCGGCTGTATGAGGTGTTATATTTCCCCCAAAAGCTAAAGCTAATGAAGACGTTCCTGCTCCAGCTAATTGATACCTTGCGGTTGCTAAGTCAGCCACTTCAGTCCAACTTGTTCCATTCCAAAATTCTGTAACTGCTGAAGCACTAGGAGTAAGTCCTCCAAAAGCTAAAGCTGATGTTTGTATTCCTGCACCACCTAAATTACTTCTTGCTGTGTTAAGATCAGCTACTTCAGTCCAACTTGAACCATTATAAATTTCAGTTTGAGCTAAAAGAGGGTCTCTACCACCAAAAGCTATAGCGGCAGTTTGTAAACCACAACCAGCTAATTGATATTTTGCTGCATTTAAACTTCCCCCTGCAGTCCAATTAGTTCCATCAAATTCTACTGAAGCATCATAAGTAGGTTCTCCTGCAATAGATAAAGCGGCAGTTTGAGTTCCTGCTCCTGCCATATGACTTATAGCTGTCGGTAAATTATTTACTTCTGTCCAAGATGAACCATCCCATTTTTCTGTATGAACTTGATATGTTGGACCAGAAACTATTTCTCCTCCAAAACCTAAAGCCGCAGTTTGTGGAGCAGCATTTGCACTTCCTAAACCAAATCTTACTGTATTTAAATCTGCAACTTCTGACCATGAAGAACCATCATATGTTTCTGTAACTCCTAAAGCACTTCCATTGTTTCCACCAAAAGCTAAAGCCGCAGTTTGAGTTCCTGTTCCGCCTAGATTTCTTCTTGCAGTATTTAGATTACCACCTGAAGACCATGTAGCACCAGCAATTCCTGTAGCTTTAGGGTCAGTAGCTAAACTTTGGACTGTAAATCCTTTTATAGTTTTGTAAGCTGTCATATAGACTTACTATGGTAATGTAATATCTGTTGGTCTTGAGTGTAAAGCTTTATAATCATCTGATTTTAAATCCCAAGCAGCTTGTGCTTTTGCAATTTCTGCATCAACAATAGATTGTGCTTGTTCTTTAGTTTTAGAAACACCTGATACTTTTGCTATCCATGCGTCTCCATAATGATTATCGCCTATAACCCAAACATTTCCAGGTTGACCTTCTAGGTGAAATCTTGTTCTCTCCTCATGAGTGAAAAAGTCTTTACCCCAGTTGTCTGCTGTTATATATTTGTATGCCATAGTTTTCTCCTTTTTTTTGTTATAACTTATTTTTAACTTGTTGTAATTGTTTTTATTACTACGTCTGGTAATGTCCATTCTTCTGTTGCCACAGTATAAGGTGGTGTTGAACCACCAAAAGCTAATGCTGAAGTATTAGATGCACCAGAACCTTGAAACTGATCTCTTGCTGTAGCTAAATTAGCAATTTCAGTCCAAGACGTACCATCCCAAGATTCAGTAATAGCAACATCAGCTCCTGGTGGAGTTCTGCCACCAAAAATTATTGCATTAGTATTGTTTTGTGCTGTTCCTCCAGTTTGTGATCTTGCACTATTTAAATTTGATACTTCAGTCCATGAACTTCCGTTCCAAGTTTCAGTAATAGCAAGAGGTGCTGTAGTTAAACCACCTGCAAATATTGCACTTGTAGAAGTTCCTCCACCAGTACCATTATTTCTTGCTGTGTTTATAGCTGCTAATTCTGTCCATGAAGTACCATTATAAGATTCATTACTTGCTGATTCTCCAGCACCAAGAACTCCTCCCATTGCAAGAGAAGCTGTTGCAGTACCAGCACCCGATAAAGACGCTCTTCCAGTATTTAAATCATTTACTTCAGTCCAACCACTTCCATTCCAAACTTCAGTTTGAGCTTGTTCAGCAGCAGGAGGACCACTAGCACCACCAAAAGTTAAACCAGCTGCTGTAGTGCCTGATGCAGCGTTTGCTTTTCTAGCTGTGTTTATATCGGCTACTTCAGTCCAAGAAGAACCATTATAACTTTCTACAATACCTAAAATTGAACCTGTTTCTCCAGCAACAAATAATGATGCTGTTTGAATACCTAATCCTGCACCTGACATTCTTGCTGTATTTAAATTTCCACCTGACGACCATGCTCCAACTCCAGGTACTCCATATTTAAAAGCATTACCTGTAGAGTTATAATATATTTGTCCAACTGAACTTGCAGTCGTAGGATCAGATGACAGTTTTTGAACTGTGAAACCTTTGATCCCTTTATAAGTTGTCATTATTTATACTTCAGTAACCAACCTTGAGTATTGTCAACAAAAACACAAGTTAATCCTGCTCGTTCTATTGACACAGTAAGGTCTGCTGCTGCTCCTTGAATATTTTTACCATTTCTTGCAATAGTCAAAGCGTTACTGTCAAATGTACCTGCGTAATCTATAAACGTAATAAAATCTCCAAGACTAGGAGATGCTGGTAATGTTGCAGTAAATGCTGTGCTTGTTGTATTACAAAAATATCCACCACCAGATGCTGCATTAAAACTAGATGTTTTAACAGCTTCCCATGCTTCGCCACCAGGTGCTAATGCTGCAAACGCAGGAACTGCTCCAGCTCCAGCTGAAGTTAAAACTTGTCCTGAATTTCCTGTTGCTACATAAGCAGGATTACCAGAAGTATCATAAGTAATTAAATTACCATCAGTACCACCAGCCATTTGTAATAAAGTAATTGCATCAGCTTTAATTGTTATTGCACCAGAACTTGCAGCAAAATCATCTGAACTAAATGATGCAGCTCCTTTTGCAGATGTAGAAGCGTCTGCTAAATTAATTGTAACAGCTCCTGATGTGCCACCACCTGATAAATTTGTACCAGCTGTAACTCCTGTAATATCTCCAGTTCCGTCAACACCTGAATAACTAAAATGTACTCCAACGCCATCTGTGTTTGAAAATGTACCACTAGAAACAACGTGAGTTACTGCAACTTTACTATAACCAGTTGCGTTTGTTACTGCACCTGTTACTTTAAACATTGCGTAAGTAGATGGTGTTCCTTCTTTAGTTACAGTTACAATTCCTCTTGCTACTCCGTTAGAAACGTCATCCCAAGATTGAACAAAACCAGATATAGTTGCCGAAGCATCATCTACATCATCTACATATAAAATTGAAACTGAACCTAATGTACCATTATTAAAAGCTATTTTTCCTGCACCTGGGTCTGCATCAGAAGTTGAACTACTCCAAGTCATTGCAAGTTGTGAATTTGTACCTGATGGTCCAGTTGAACCTGTTGAACCTGTGTTTCCAGTTGAACCTGTGTTTCCAGTATTTCCAGTATCACCATTTCTTACAAAGGTAACTGATAATTCATCAGCAGCTGAAAAAGTATTATTAGAAGCTAAATGAGCTACTGCTAATTTTACATATCCACTAGCATCTGTAGAAGCACCTGTTATTTTAAATCTTGCGTATGTTGATCTATCGTTAATATCGTAGATCATTAGATAACCTCTAATTGTAGACGTACTATCATCCCACGTTAAAATATCTGTTACAACTGTAACACCATTAGCATCAGCATCGTCAATATAAATTACTGTAGCAGATGCGTAAGTACCATTATTAAATGCTAGTTCTCCAGCACCTGGATCAGCATCAGATGTACCTGTATCAAACTTATAGAAATAACCTGGTATTGCACCATCTTCTCCACTTGCTACAAATGCAACAAAAAATTTATCATCATTTGTAAAAGTACCAGCACTATCAATATAAACTAATGAAACTTTACTATAGCCTGAAGCATTTGTTATGCTACCAGTTACTTTAAATACCATCCATGTATCTAATGAATTAGCTTTTGAAATTCTTATTCTTCCTCTGTTAGTATCGTTGCCTGTAACATCATCCCAAGATTGAACCCATGCTTCTACGTTTGTTCCATTAAACTCTAAATCATCAATGTACATAATTGTTGCACTTGCAATCGTTGCGTTATTTAATCTAAATTTTCCTGGTCCTGGATCACCATCTGTAGTAGATGTTGCATATTGAAATAAAGCTGAATCTCCACCAGCTGGTAAAAAATCAGCTATTGTTGTTAAATTACCATTGCTATCAAACCCTAAAGTTTTACTAGCTCTTGTTGTAGCACTATCTGTAAACTCAGAAGATGAAATAATATTTGTTTTTGAAACTTTAAATGATCTATCTAACTCGTCTTGCATTTGTTGAATAGTCATAGTGGCACGATCCAAACCCTCTTCGTGTGTCTCCGCAGGGAATGGATCATTAGCTATATAATCTATAGCCTGTGTTTGCGGAACATTCCTGTATAAAACAACTGTTTCTGTAGCGGTTGGTATTTTTCCCGATTCAAACACAACACTTCCACCAGACGCATTTCCTATGCCTGTTAAAGTATAATCAGTGTCTATTGCTTTAGTTGTCTCCGTTCCTGTGGATGATCTAATAATAACTAGAATATCACCTTTTGCAAATATTTTAAATTGATAAACAAAAGTATCGGTAGTTCCGTCTCCTGAGTGTAAATTTTTTACTGTTGTTGATGATACTGTCATGTTTTATTCCTATATATCAAATACTTTCATTACTCAATACCATATTATCGTGGTAATAACATATTTATTTGATCTGATTTTTTTCCTTTTTTTCCATCAAAAAAACTAGATTGTTTTTTTTGTGCATTAATTAAAGCTTCTTTAACTTCAGGATATTTTTCAAGCATTTTTCCATAAGCTGCATTTTTATATGCTTTAAATACTTTCTTTATAACCATTTCTTTTCCGCCATCAAAATTTGTATCTCCTGCTTGAGCATTTTTATAAAATACAGAGTTCATTTCGTTTAGTACACTTTCTTGAAAAGTTCTACCATTAATTTTAACTTTACCTGTATTTTCCATAAGAAAATCATAAGCTGATTGTTTACCTTTTTTATATTTTGTTAAGTCTACTGTTCTATTTCTTATTTTTTGAGGTGAAGTTAAAGCTATTCTTAATTTTGCTATTTCAAAAGCCACAGGGTTATTTTTAGTATCTATTTGCCTACCTACAAGAGATGGTCCTTGTAACAAAGAAGATAGTGAAAGCACACCTTCTGGGTTAAAATATAAACTACTAGGTGTTTTTTCTATTGGCTCTCCAGTAATAATATCTCGTCTTGGTTCTAAATATTTTTCTCCCATTCCTGATCTTGCAAGAATCTTATCTATAAAACTTCTAGTTTCATAAGCTTCTTTTTCAGGTTCTAAAATACCAGGTATACCTTGGTTTCTTAAAGAAGCGTAAGGTATAGCATTACCAACAACACCACCAAAAAATTGAGAAAATCTATTTTCTGTTGGATTACCAATAAGTGCTACAGCATCTGTAATACCTCTTAAATAAGTTTTGTTAGCACCATTTCTCATAACAGTCATAATACTAGCAGTTAATATATCTTCTTTATCTTGATCGTTAATGTTAGCTATGTTTTCTTTAATATCAGCTATCCATCCCAGAACCATAAAACGAGGGTCCATTCTGTTATATTGTTTATAAGTTACAGAACCATCTTTGTTTTTTTGTGCAATAGAATAAGGCTGCCAACCAAGAGATAACCAAGTTTTTTTAATTTCAAAATTTGCAGGTCCGTTACCTGTAAGTTTAGGAAAACTTTGACCATTGTTATCTACAACATCTTCATTTGCTTGATTAAAGGCATATAACACCACAGCACTTCCTACCATTTGTCTACCTAACACATCAGCTCTAGCTCTTCGATCTCCACTTTTCCATAAATCTTGATTTTGTTTTGTAAAAAATCCCAACCCAGGAATTCTATTTGACATGTGTCTCCAAAGATTAGTTGGCGTTCTAATAAAAGGTGCAAGAAATCTAAACTCAGGAGAGTTGTTTAAAAAACTTTGTATTTTAGCTCCATAATCACGATAAGAACCTCCTTTTAAATCATTAGTATAAGATGATTCTCTTGCATAGTTTAATGCGTTTTCGTTTATAGAACTATTTTTAATATTAGCAGTTCCGTTTTTATTAAAACCATCTTTAAATAATTTTTCAATATTTTCTTTACCTTCTTTAGATGTAATACTTAAACCTTTTTCCATAGTATTTTCTAAAGCATTAGCGTGTAACCTACCTCTATAATTAGATTGTTTTAAAAATTCATCTCCTGTCATTAATAGTCTTGAAGGTAATTCTACTGCTTTTCCAAACCAATCTATTGCCGAACCAATCTTTCCGTCAAAACCAAGGTTAGAACCACTAATGGGTCTTATAGCTTTACCATTCACAATTTCTAAATTATCTTGTGTTCTTGAACGAGGATCAAGAATAGCGTCTCCTTGTTTTAAAGATATATGAGTTGCTCTAACAACATCACCCATGTGCAACATCATTCCTTGATATTGAGCAAAACCTAATCTTATTGCTTTTGTGTCAGCTCTAACAGCTCCTCCAGCTATTAATTCTAAAGGTCTAATTAACGCTTCGTAAATACCAGATTTCATATTTAAAGCCTGTGTAAATACACCAGACAACAATGAATTAATATAAAGTGAGTTAAAAAACTCTACTGATCTTTGAAACTTTGTTTTAGCAACTGTATTAATTACTTCTGATAAAGAAGCATTTTTAATTAATCTTGCCATTGTTGCAGAATCTCCTTTGTAACTTTCAAGAATATCTACAAGTTTTTTTATATTTAAAATTTCACCTGCAGATTTTGCTACACTAATATTACCAGCTTGTGTAACTCTAGCAGCTCCTCTAATTTGATCTTTAAGAGCAACTACAACATTTCTAACTAATTGAGCTTGTAAAGCTACATCTTCTATTGCTTCTTTAGTCCATTTTAATTTATCATCACCAAATTGTTTTACATATTTTTCTGAAGTATTTTTTAATTGAAACGCTAATTCTTGTAATATTTGTTTAGATGCTATCATTCTAACTGTAGCAGTTTTTGCTCTTTCACCTTCTTTAGGTAATGCTTTTAAAATTTCTCCTTTATCTCTTGCTAATAAAGTTGCTAACTCTTCAGCTTCTGCGTTTTTTAAAACATCATTTTGTAAATAATCTTTTGTTGTTTCGTCAAATCGTTCAGCTACATCATCTATTGTTTTTAACACTTGAGAAGAGTTTCTTAAAGATTTTGTATTTAATATTTTTTTAATAAAAGATTCTGTTTCTGCTTTAGCTTCTTTTTGACCAATGTTAAGTTTTTTAAGGTATTCTTTCATATTAATACCATCATTGTTTTCTGCTATTTGTTTATAAACTTTTTTAGTTTTTTTACCTTGTTGTAAATCTTCTATTGCTTCTCCAGCTTCTTTATAAATTTGTTCTTTTTCTGCTGCAGTTTTAGCTTTTGTTGCTTTTTTAAATGCTTTAACACCAAATAAAATTTCAAGAGGTCCACCAATAATCATGCCTTCAAGAACATTTTTTAATCTACCTTCCATTTCAGTATCATCTTCATCTGTTGAAAGATATTGAGTAACTGCGTTATTTAAAACAGGACTATCAAACTCAACTAACATATCTGACAATCTACCTTCATCTCCGCCAAAAACAGTAAGGTCTGCAACTCCTCCTGCAAACATACCTCTAGCTCCTCTTTTAACAATAGTACCTCCAATGCCTATAGCTTTACCAAATTTATTTGGTCCAATAAAACCTGTAATAAATCTTGCAGCACTTTCAGTTAAATTTTCTGCTAATCCTTCAGGTTGGTGAAAAATAGGTAATTGTCTTGATTGAGAAAATGTAGGTTTTTTCCATTTTTCAGGAGTAACAAATCTAGGAATAAAATCAGTAAATGCTATTTTGCCTAACATAGTATCTTTGTTGTCGTAAGGCATAACAATATTAGCATCTACAAAATCAGCAGTTTCTTCAACTGCATTAACTACACCTTGAGCTGCTGATAAACTTAATCTTCCTGCTTTATTCCAAAAATTAAAATCTTTTTCATCAGGATTGGTAATCAAACCAGAATCAACTGGCTCTATTTTTTTTACTCCATCGTTATATGTTTTAAAAAAATTTAATGTTTCTTCGTTTAATGGAGTTTCAGCCATATTTAACCTTCTTTTCTTTTATCTAAAATAGGAGTGTAAGCATTAATATAAGCACCAACATCAATATTACCTTTATCATCAGCATAGCCTTGTAATCTTGCAAGTGTTTTTAAAAGATTGTCTCCTTTAGGATTAGCTAAATATTCATTATACAATTTTTGTAAGTCTGCAGTTTCTCTAGTTGCATAAAATTTATTTGAATTTAAATTAAATTCACTAACATCTATTATTGATATTTCATTATATTTATCAATTATATTCATTCTTAAATCACGTGCATATAATTCTTTTTCTCTTGGGGAAGCATCATGATTAACAGATAAATATTGATCAATTCTTTTGTCATATTCTAAACTTGCTTCAAACGCTTTTTCTTTATTAATAGGTTTGTTAAAACTATTATCAAAAGCATTATAAAATGTAGTTTCTAATATTTTTTTTTGTCCAGAGTTATATTCAAAAAAATTATTACCTTGTATTATCTTTTCAACTTTATCTTCATGTCTAATACTTTCAGATAATATTTTTTCTTTTAAAATAGCAAAAGATTGTTCTCTTTTACCTGATACAACTTTACCACCATTATATCTTTTAAAATTTTCTAATTCATTTGCAAGTCTTAATGCTTCATCATAATCAGCATTAGGATCTCCCTCAACAGCTAATGAATTAATTTTTGCTTCATAAGAACTGTAAATAGATTTATTAAAATCTTCATTAGGTAAAAAAGATTCACCTTTTAATGCTTGATCTAAATTACTAATTTGTTCTTCTGCATTAGATGAGCCAATAAAAGAATCAGCATCTGAAATTAATAGAACAGCATCAATAGCTTCTTTTCTGTTTTTAAGATCGTTAGCTCCAAGCATGTGTTCTTTATTAAATTCTTCTGCTTTACGATAAAATTCTGTTTTATATTTAACTTTTAAAATAGGATTGTCTGTTGATTTATAGTTAATAACTCCAATATTCATTTCGTCATTATAAACTTGTAAACTTTGTTTTTCGTATGCTTTAAAAGAATTAGTTTTTAAATGATAAATGCTTTCAGAATTATTTAAATCTACACCCTGTTTAATTAATTCTTTAACTCTTCTATTACCTACGGAAGATAAAGCCTTTTCTATTAAAGGTGTAAATTTTTGTTTGTAAATATTAATTGCTTCTTCATCATTTGGATTGTCTTTTTGTGAAAAAATAATTTTATCTTGTTCTGCTTTTAATTCTAATAAACTTTTTTTAGCTTCTAATTTTTCTACGTTATCTCTTTTTTTTATTGCATAATCAGCAAGTTGATTTGCAGCTGGTATAAGTGCAGCGGCTACACTTGATTTAGGAGAAATTTGAATACCAGTTTTTATTCCTGTTCCTTCAGCTGTTGGTCTTCCCTGTACATTATATGTTGGAATTTTAGGCATAATTAAAAAAACGCTTTCAATAAACTTGTTCCTGCACCAGCATAATATCCTAACTCTGCAGATTTTGCTTGTTGTCTAGCTACTTGTCCTTGTATTCTTGAAAAGTTAGCTTCTTCAAATTTTTTAGCTTGTCCTATTTTAGCATTATAATCTATAATGTCTTTTTCTATTTCAGCTTGTTCAGCATTAGCTCTTAATATTCTTAAACCTGATCCTTCTAATGTTACACCAGATTTTAAAATATTAGTTTTAGTTTCACCTTGTAATCTTGAAAATTTTTGTTCAAATGTTCCAATGTCAAATTCTTTTTGTTGTTCTATTTGTTCTGCTTCTTGTGTTGCAATTTGAGCATTACGATTTTGAACAGCTTGGTTAAATTTACCTGCTGCACTAGCTTGTCTAGCTGCTGCAACTTGTGTAAATGCAGATATATAAGGTATGGCTGGTGCTACAAAACTCATTAAAAAATCCTCGCATATCTGTAATGGTCTGAGCCATCAAATCCGTAATGTTTCATTAATCCCTCTTCTTGTAATCCTAACCATGATGCAAACTTTAAACCTATTTTAAAATCAGCTCTCACAGCTGTTTGAACTCTTTTTATATTATTTTCTTTAGCTAGTCTTGCAAAATTTTTTTTAATTGCTCTGGCAATAACTAAAGGGTGATCCCAAACTTTAGCAGTTGCTAGAACCCAACCTTCTGCTACACCATCCCAAATAATTTTCATACCTGCTGAAGCAATAGGCTCATCATTAATAATACAAGTGTAAGCTAAATTGTTTTGTTCTAATTGTTTAGCATCTCCATCGTATTGTGCATCTTGATCCATAAGTACATGATTCATTTGACTGGCAAGAATAATCTTACCATGAGTTGCAAGATAGGGAATGATTTGTAATAAATTTTTAGTCATTAGTTTGTAAGTCTGGGTATAAAGATAAAATAGTTAAAGGTAAAGGTTGAGTTTGTCTAACAAATATAAATCCGTCTGTATCATAATCACCTCTAAATTCTACTGCTTTATCTCCGTTAAAAGGTGGTAATCCTTGGTCCATAACATCAAAAGATGTTCTAAATGGTATTCGTTCCATGTTGTTTAAATTTTCACCTACTTCAACTCCAATAGATTCAAAAAGTCTTATAGTAATTTCGTATATTCTTTTTGTTTTAGCTTGTGATGTTCCGTTTTGAGAACCAGCATCTATTCTCATTGTTTGTAATATTGAATTATAACCTAAACCAACTTTAACATTAATTGATGCTCTATCTAATGTAATTGAACCAGAAGATACAATTTTAGTAGGGTGAGTTGCACCATTAGCTAATACATGAACTGTTTGACCTTCTAAATGATCTAATCCTGATATAGTTGTAACTGCTGAACCGCTATAACTTAAAGAACTATCTAAAAAATTAAATGTTGTATTATCTGTTTCTGCAAAATCAAATGTATTAATATATTCTACATATCTTCTAGTAATACCATTTACAGTTCTTTTAACAATAACCCATGTTTGGTATTCAGCATCATCAGTAGGTATAACTGCTACACTTTCACATTCAGCTTTAGTTTGGCTAACAGCAGTTAATCTTATTGTGTCAAAACTTTTAATAACTAAGTAAGCTAATCCTGTTGGTGTGATTTCTGTTATAGTCAAAACATTAGACGCTACAGTAGATGTAATGCCTGTACCTGATGCAGTATTAGCAGTATTAATAGATGCGTTTAAATTTGCAGCTGTTGCGTTATTACTTGTTTCTATTTTAAATTGTTGAGCAGAAGCTGTACCTGTTGTTGCGGTAAAAGTAACTAATGTTCCATCTGATTTTTGAAAAACAATTCTTGTTCCTGTTACAATGTTAGCATAATCTGTAACTGTAATTTTAGGTATATTTACAATACCGCCAAAAATATGTCTATGCCAAGCAGTAACTTGTTGTTCTCTTTGGTATGTTAAACCTACTAATTCACCATCACCACGAACTCCCCAAATAATTTGATTAGGTTCTTGTTGGTAAGCAAGTTGTGTTAGTCCACCTTCAGTAACGTGTTCAGCAAGAATAGTCATGTCAGGTGCAATATAACCATCTACATCAAAGTTATAAGCAAGTTCTCTTATTTTTCTTTTAGCACGTTGTAAAAATAATGTTGCATTACCTACAGCTATTGCATCAACATTAGCTGAACCATGATTAGATTGTTTTTTAATTAATATGTTTGTTGGTGTAACTGCACTATCTGTTCCACCTCCTGATACTGTAAATTCACCACCAGCTGTACCAAGAATTAAAGTTCTTGTTGCTGTCATAAATCTAATAGCGTTAACTTGGTTAGATGCAATTGTATAAATAATAGCATCATCATCTGCTACTGTACCACCAATGTTTGCATCCATGTTTTCATAATCACCAGACCTTGAGAAAAATATAGTTTGTGGTTGGTTAGTTGTACCTGCAAATACTAATCTTTGTTCAAAGAAAGTAACGCAAGAAGGATGTCCTGTAGTATCTGAAAATGATCCTAGTTGCCAATTTGCTGTAGCACTTGCACTAGATAAAGCTGTAATAATTGTTATAACTGCATTAGTAGTATTTGTAACAGCTGTTATTTTTGCATAACCTGTACTTAAAAAAACAAACCTTCCAACATCAGTAGACAAAAAACCACTACCATTATTAATACCTGTAGTCGCAGAAGCTACTAAAGCTATGCTTGTGCCTGTTGCTGATTGACCTGGGTTTAAAGTTGTTGTTGTAGTATTGGGATCTTGCATTGGTCCTTTAGTAAAATCAACATCTGCTAATGTCCAGTCAGTATGACCAGTACGAGATAATTTTTCTACTTCGTGTGATGGATGTGTAATGTACATAACGTCAGCAGACTGTGCAAATTTAATATCAAACAGTTGTGCAGTTGTGTAAGGTGTTGCAATTTCAAAAACTTTATTCATAGTTCCTGCTGAACTATAGGTAGTAAAATTTGTAGTGTTGATTGCTACACCATCTTTGTTTTTTAAAGAAAAAGTATTGCCATCTATTTTAACAACTAAAAATCTTTTGTTATTAAGTTCTGTCATACCTACAATAGAAGTAATAACTATTTCATCTCCAGTTAAATAACCATGTGAACTACAAGTAATTACTCCTGGATTAGCCTTAGTAATTGCAGAGATAGTTTTATCGCTTTCTAAAACAGAACCATCATCTTTATAAACTCTTATCTTAAGATTAGAAAACTCAAGCATATATGTTTGAGTTGTAGAAAATTCAAAAGGAATTAATCTTGATTTGTTATCGCTGTCTGCTACTTCAGCTACAAATGTACTGCCTGATCTTCTAGCTGCTGCACCATGTGGGTAAACAATAAAATTTTCTAAAGTTTTACATCCTGAAGAATATTTAGTTAAATCATTACGACCATCTAGTCGTGGTGAAAGTTCTCCACCTGTAAAGTTGGTTAGCTGTGCTGCAACTCGTGCCATAATTTAATACCTTGATGTAATAAAAGTACTAGCTTGTATTGAATCTGTCATTCCAAGATCAGGTGAATTGTTTTGACCTTCAGTTGAATCTACAAACCTAGCATCTCTTAGTTTCTCTTGAAATAATTTATACATATTTTGTGCTACAGGATTAGAAGATGTAACACCATACGCAATGTCAGCTCCTAAACTAGCAGATAAAGTTTCTCTTAATAATTCATCGTATTCGTTAGGATCTGTAATTCTTGCTATATATAAAATTTTCATAGTAGATGTATTACTTAATATTTTTCTACCTTCTACTTTGTAATTAGAATCGTAATCTATTATGTAAAGTAATCTTAAACAATCAGCTGGTAAAACAAATTGAGAGGTAAAACCCCAAGACGGAGCTGTTACCTCTTTTGCTAGTGATGTTCTTTTTTGTAAACAATTCCATGGATGTGTTCTAAATAATGCGTCTCTAACTTGCGTAAATCTTGAGTTACAAAGTCTAGCGTTTTTAGAATCTTCTGTTAATGAAAGTATTGTTGTAGCACCTAATTGATTTAATGCTCCATTACAAATGTCTACTACTGATGCCATGTGTTATGTTTTTTTCTTTTTTGGAA
>Ga0209816_1002255_pt1 | contig 13787 bp, 21 predicted proteins | sample CoawatmetaG01DNA_FD_187509 | JGI IMG/M metagenome (GOLD analysis project Ga0209816, IMG submission 187509) | Marine microbial communities from the West Antarctic Peninsula - Coastal water metaG017-DNA (SPAdes) (version 2) | ecosystem: Environmental > Aquatic > Marine > Coastal ... | reverse complement strand
TACTTGAGCTTCTGTAAGTTGGATTTGGTGAATCTTGATCATTTTGTATCTCCTTTTGATGCCCCTTTATCGGACATTAAACTCAAAAGGTCAACAGTTAATTTCGTTTCAACACAAAAAAAGCGCAGAATAAAATGCGCTTTTTTTCTTATGTATTAAGAGGTTAGATCAAGCCAAGATCTTTTAATGCTGCTGGTTTTAAGATACCAGTCTGCGCCAGACCCATCTCAGCTTGGTATTTTTTAACCATACTGAGAGTTGACGACCCAAAGATTCCGTCACAAGTAAATTGTGGAAACTCTAAATCTGTCCCATCCGCGTACTTGCATATAGCCAGTTGGATTTTATATATTGGATCACCTTCATCACCTTGTACCCACAAAGTAGAAGCATCGCCCAAGGCTTTGTTTGTTGCAGACGCATTGCCTGCCAATATCTTTTCGTTGGTGTCAAACAAATTTGCTCGGGCACCGATCGTCTCAGAACCAGTAACAAGTAGAGTGGCGGCAGCAATATTATCAGCATCAGCCAAAGCGTTCATGTTGTTGGCTTCCCAGTGCCAGCAGGCAGCGGCCAAAGCTCCGTCTTTTGTTTGTAAATATGCGACAACATCGTCGGCCGAGCGGCCGACATTTCCATGTGTTCCAAAGGATGTATACTCAGTCTTGCCTCTGAGTAAACGAACTCCTCTACCACGATACTTCCAGCCATCGCCAGATGCAGTAACACCGTTCCCCAGTGTGTTGGCATAGATTACATTTGCAATTTTTTCAGGCTGGTAATGGTAAACTACTGCATCGATACCAGAAGCTGATCCAGCTTGCTCGGACGATGAAGTTCTCACAAATCCAAACACAGATGAGTGGGCTGTGCACAAGTCTTCTTTGCTAATATTAAGATTTTCTTCAAGGATCGTAAAACCTTTGGATTCAATATCATATAATGACATAAACATTGCAACTTGTTTGGCAGAAGCAATTCCAAACCGAGGAAATATTTTATTAATACATACGTGCCAAGCTGCAGCTTCAACACTAGACTCTTCTCTCAACATTGCTTTTACGTGATCTGAGGTTAACACAAAATCCATTTAACTATCCTTTTTTTGCGCCCAGAGGAGCGCCTGTTGTTTTCCAAACATATCACCTTTTACGTTGCAGTTTGCACAAGAAGTTACCATGTCTCTTTTTCCGTTTATTAGATCTTGTCTAATACTTATAAATTCTTTACTCATCCATATGTTGCTTAGAGTATTATTATTTATATTATCCAAAACCTTTTTTATCAACCAATTTTGACTGCATAGTATGACATCACCATTCCAATTTATCAATACTTTATAGGATGGAATATAACACGGTCTTGATAGAGGACTATCAATCTTACCTTGCAACCCACCACGGTTGTTAAAATTATACTCTTCATACTTATCTGAACCATCATCATAATGATTTCTGACTACCATTTGTGGGTATTTATCAATAAATGATTTCCAAAGTGGATTTTTGTCATAGTCACTGATTAATAATTTATCGACACCTGCATCAATTAAATCATCAACATGTATCTTACCTTTTAGAATGTTATCTCCATTACTAATTAACTCCACAGGATAGTTTGCAAACGCTTTGATAAGATCTAGTATGTTGGGATTGAGAGTAGGTTCACCATAACCAGAGAATGCCACCCACCCTTGATAATTAGCGTCATCGAGTTGATCTGCCAAATCATACGCTTGGCGCACACTCATATTTAGATTGAGGTTGGGCCAGAGCTTTGGATCGTGGCGAGGACAGAAGCTACATGTCCTGTTGCAGAGTTCGGTAGGGTTAATTTCCACATAAGCCAAACCTAGCAAAGCTGGGTTCGTAGTGTCGATAACGTCAACTACTTCTTTTCTAATCTTGGCAATTATAGCCGTCATTTAAATATTTGATCAAATTGCCATATTGGCATTGTAGTCAATCTAATTTTACCAAATTCTCCCTGTGGCTGATCGTGGCCAAACAAGATCTTCTTGCTATGCAGCTCAGTGGCAAATTCCTCGGTCCAAGGGATCTCTACATGATTAATATGTGGTTGGTTCACCACATCACCAAAGTATTTGCGAACGTGGTGCATCCCACGTATGTTGCGCTCAATACTATCTTGAATAATGTTATAGTTCTGCAACAGGTAATTAACTAGTTGCAATGTGATGCTGCTGACGCTCATTATAGGTCTAATCTTAGCTATTTGTGTAATATTATTACTATGAGACAACATTACACCAAACCTAGCTCCAGCTAATCCCCAGCTCTTGGAAAAGCTCTTACCAATTACTATGTTCTCATATTTGATAAGATAATCATACGATTCATCACAATAGTCTGCATACGTATTGTCGAGAAAGATCATTGTGTCTGGATAGTCAATCAGCAGCTTCTCTACTTCGCTTGCAGGAGTGACCTTACCATCGGGGTTGTTTGGACTACACAAATACCATACAGCAGGGCAGCCAACGATGTCTGACATTACAAAGTCGGTAAGGTCAGCACTATTATTTACAACGCCTCTATACGTTGGCATCTTATATCCGATGCTTTTTCTTTCATTTAGACACGCTTCAAATGTCAGGCGCATGGCTTCATCACAGCCATTTGTTATTAAAATGTTATCTACGGACACGGCAAAATGCTCAGCCAGCAGCTGATAAGTGTCGTAGTAATCCATGTACCTTGACACGTGTAAAAGATCAACTTTCAACGCGGTCCTAAGAATTGTACCTATCTGATCAATAAGAATACTATCCTGATTTTCATTGCGATCGAGCGCTAAGTATCCATCTTTAATTCTAGAATTGCGTAAAGCTAGGTTGGCCCAGCCAGGTCTATTGATTCTAAATAAGTTGTTGTTTATCAAGTTCCGCCACCTTGCGTCTAATATAATCTTCATATCGCTCTTGAACTTCAATTGTTTTATTGTGAGCAACAAGAGTCTGAGTAGGGATTGAGCATTGACACCCGCCTGCACCGGAACACCCGCATTCTAGAGTATTTTTCATAAATTCAAACTCTAGTTGGTGACTCATATTGTATCTTTCATAGTGACTCATAGTTTACTCCATCTATAAATAGTTATTTATATCCTTAACATAAAGGTATTATAATGTCCGACATATTTGATTTTGGGTTTACGGCAGTCACTGAAGACGAGCTAGAGTATTCACAAAAGGCTGTTGCAACAGCTACTAAGGCTAAAGAAGAAGCCAATACAACACAAGAGCGATTGGATAAGCTGTACAATGCTATTATTCCTCTGCTAAACAATCTAAAGAAGAATCCTGAAAAGGAGTATATTCTTTGGCCTGATAGGTTAGAGAAAGTAGAAGCGTTCGAAGAACATCTTACAAAGATTTATCGCGACTAGAAGTTAATACAGCTTTATCGTTGAGTAGTATTGGAATGCCATCTATTCTAGGAAAGCTCACAAGCAGGTCTTTTGAAAATAGGTCACCGTTTAATGGATAATCTGTTCCAGGAACAGTTGCCTCCGGCCAATTTGATATGTAATTGGTCTCAGGTACTTTGACCACCCAGATCTGATTGGGCATTATGTCCTTGTAGTTATTCTTGAGTACAACCGAGTGTATTATCTCGCCGTCCAATGCTTCAATGTTTAGTTTGAGTATGTGCTCATGAAGGTATGAATGCTCGAGCATCCGCTCTCTACCTTCAGCGTTGCTGAGTTCATAACTAGGTTCTACAAAGACCACATAGCCGTTTGATACTCTAAACAGCTCATGGATTACATCTGTGACTCGAGTTTCTTGTTCATACATCATTACATTATCACACATAATAATGTCTATGCTTTTTGTAGGTAGTGGAATCTCTACATTATCACAAACAAATTTGGTGGCTGACAGATGAGCGCTCCAGCTCTTTTGCAATCTAGACCAACTAAGATCAGAAGCAAATACTTCTCTACACGGATACTCTAGTTTATACATGATAAGGTCTAGCATTAACATCTCACCAGTACCAACATCGAGCAATGTAGAATCGTCCATTAGATAGTCGTTGATAGCCATGGCTATTTCTTCAGCTCTGTCATTTAACATCTTGGTGGAATATGTTGGCATATTGCCTGCTTGAAGATCATGTGCAATAGCAACAATCTCTGGTGTATTAGGAGCAGGCGTTTTACCTTTTAGAGCATGGGTAATATTATTACCCTTACTATATGCATCTTTTGCTATTTGTGTCTTCAGCAAATCCATAATATAATCTTTCTTTAATCGTAGCCGAGTACTGCTACCTTTGATAGATCGTCACTCATCAGTTCACTGTACGCTAATTCAAAACCTTCTGCGTGGACCATATTTTCATGGTTTCCCCACAGCCTTTTAAAGTACGACTTGTGTATGCCTTCAACTTCTGCATCAGACCAGCATTCTGGAATAAGCCGACCTTTTACCAACCAGTAATATAGATTAGCTTCTTTATGCACTTTTGGTGAACACATTGGCAACTCCGGAATAAAGAAGTACTTATAGAAGTGTTAGCGCTAGCGTTATCGCTAACAGGAAAATAAATTTCCTGCGATTGTAATTCTAGGATCATCAGATGTCTTAAAAGGATTTACACCGTGATACATTGAAGCTGGGAACACACATATTGTTCCATTCCACGTTTTATCAACATGCAGGGGTTTGTGAGCAATCAAGTTCTTCATTGGACCGCCAGGAGGTCCATGTTCTTTTGGCCACGCAAAATAGAACGTGCCATCCATTGATTGTTGAGGCTGCTTAGACGCGTTCTTTTCATCTTCAATATCAAAGGGAATGTCATACCATATAACAAAACTGTATTGACCCACATGAGCATGTAGAAACTGAAACTCATTCTTGTACAAATAATTTACCCACAAGGAGTCAAGCCTATAGGATGCAGTTGTGTTGTTTATAGCTAATGTTAGATGATTTGTTACAAGGTCAAGGTAATCAAGAAACTTTTGTGATGCACGATTGAGTATGTCATATCCATCGTTCTGAATAACAATTTGGCGCGGCATATTAGTACGATCAAAGCCATCCATCAGTTCGTCGAGGATGGCTTGAGGTACTTGATCAATTACACACCCCCAGCTGTCTGGGTCTGTATTTAAGTGAATAATTTTCATTTGTTATCCCATATTGGTCAAGGTGGTAGGACTCGAACCTACGGTCTCCTGGTCCCAAACCAGGCGCTTTACCAGACTAAGCTACACCTTGTAAGCATCATTCCATGCTAAAATATTTTTTAATCATTTCTAAACGATCATCTGCTGCTGCTAGTTTATCAAGTTCTTCAATAATTGCTTCACATACATCTGAATGTTCACCAATGCCTGCGGGCATTTGCTTATAGACTTCGATGTTTGCTCTATGTACTGCAACTTCACCTTCCGCTTGTTTCAAGGCGGCTTCAATTAATAAGTCTCCAACTTTCATCTTATTCTCCTTTAGCTAGCACAATGCTTGCTTTCCTAAATTGGCAAAGGTGGAGAGAATCGAACTCCCGCCACGCGGATTTGGAATCCGCTGCTCTACCACTGAGCTACACCCCTATATTCTTTTGGTGATCCCTATAGGATTCGAACCTATGACCCTGTCTTTAGAAGAGACATGCTCTATCCAGCTGAGCTAAGGAACCATTAACTTATTTCTCAAATGTTTCTGAATATGTAGTACCGTTTTGGGTCCACGTAATAACAGAATAGTCATACACTGTCTTGGTCACAGACACATAGTTAGTCACCATCGTGCACTGACGTTCTTGTTTATAGCCAGTCACTACAGTCTCTGTACGCGGCTTAGATAGCTGTGTAGCACCAAAGATAGCACCCAACCCAGTCATCACATCTTTACCAGAACCATTGCCCATTTGATTGCCAATGACCCCACCAAGGATACCACCAATCAAAGCATCTGCTCCATTAGGTTTTGTTGTTACTTGGCCGTATACAGGAACATTTACCATAACACAGTCTTTTTTATTCCGTGGTTCTTGAACAGATATCTGTGTATACCGATCTTCGATCTTTGCGTCGACTGTTTCAGCAAAGACGGGCACTGCAATCGCAATTGTTAATGCCGCGCAAACATATGTAGCTTTATTAATCATTAGATTGTTCCTCGTTATACAGGACGTAGATTTTAGCAAATCCGTCCTTTGATTCCTTGACGTAGTATTCTATACCAGTGTCTTTTAATACTTTTTTAATTTCTTTAAGCGTCATAATATATATCCTTGCAAAAGGGGCAGGGCACGACCGGACAGGCCCCGATCTTTATCTGCTTATCAGCCTGTGTGTACACCACGAAGAGAATGGCCCTTCGCCAGGACTTACAATGCCAGCTTACTCACCACTGTCGTAGTCTGCCACACTACAACCATTTACCTCACCGTCCGTAGATGTGAGCCCTGTTGCGCATTGTTAAGAGGCTTAGGGGGTGTATTCAAATATAATAGCACTAAAAGGAATGGTTGGCAACAGTTAATTTGTATCTTCATCGCTTTTTTTTCTGATCCATCCACTTATATTCTTTGTTATATCATCACAAGGACTATCGCTATCCATGCATATCTTTCCTTATTTGATCTACAGCACCTTTGACCATGTTGGGATAATCTCCCATAAAGGTACCTGCTTTAAGCATATCTGTCGTGATTAGATGCTTGTGCATGTGTTCTATATCATCCCAGTTACTTAGCATTTTCTGTGCACACTTGTCAAATGATATATCCTCGAGGATGGGATCATCTTGTTCGTAGTATGCATAAGCTGCCATAAGATACCAGGGCACCAACATATTAATACTTTTATCAGTAGTGTCCCAGAATGCTTTTTCAGCAATTGGTCCACTTACTATACGTTTCTTCTTCGAAGGCATATGCTTCTATCTCCCAAGGCCGTTCAAAATATGGAGTGTCTGAATGATCAACTCCATGCCACTTACCTTCATCTAGCCTTTTATTTACTGTCTGTTCTACATGCTTCATTTCATGAAAGATTCCAATCACGAGCTCTTCAGTAGACTGCCTATTATTTATCTCAACGAGAAAGTAGGCAATGCCGTCTTCTGTGTCTAAACAGATACAACCACAGGATGGAAAATTGCCAAGAACAATCTCAACATGAATATTATCGGGGAGATTCAGACAAGAGTCAACAAAGGTCATAGCATCATCTACTATTTTTTGTTGCTTTCTATTGCCACCATCAAGTTCGTAAATCATATCTATCTCCTATGTTGCTTTAAACATAACACCATAAGACTGAAAGGTCAACAGCTAATTTCTAAATGATCCAACCAAACCTTTGCGAGATCGAACTTATTACTTATTGTTTTAGACACAATATCGTCACCGAAGCCCCATTGAAGAATTAACTCATCGTTATAGAAAACATTTAACTGTGGAAGAATTACCCTGGAGACTTGATACTCGTGCCAATACTTGTTATGAACTCCTTCGTAGAGCAATCGTTTTTCTGCGCCGATCCAGTCCTCTCCGTCATCCAATATATAGAACTTGTGGTTGGTCCTATAATTATTTGGCGGTTCGCTTCGGAAAGTAACAGGCTCGTTATATGGTTCTAGATCATCAAAGTACTGTTCGTGGTTTGAAAATGTATGATCGATTAATAGTACCGGAAGGTCCCAATCTCTAGTACCGTGCCAAAGAGCCCACCGAGTCTTACCTGTAGATACTGCATAATCAATGTGTCCATATTTGTTGTAGAACGCGTATAATATTATAGGGTTCTCGCAACTAAAGTCTTGAATTGATCTTATACAAGCATACTTCTGAAAGTGATCGTGGTTATATTGCTCTTGATCTCTTGGGGGACTGACATCTAATTCTAGAGATCCACAACAACCGTTTAACATATGTATTAATTCTGCATTTGGATTTCTAATAACTGTTTTGAATGCTTGGAATCTATACGGTACGTATTCAGACATATTTTTTTAGCCCAGGTAACAGATCAACAATTTCATGATTTAGTTTAAGAAACTTGAGCCAAAGGTCCTCGTCCCATTCAGGATCTTCTAGCGCTTTAACTATATGTTTGTATTGAGGGGCGCTGTACTTCTTAATCAGCTCGTTTCTATATTCAATTGGAAGAACTTTTAGTTGCAAATGGCTCGGTGATAAAACAATAGATGACATATCTAGGTTAAAGTTTCTAACACTGTTACAGTACTCAATCAGCTCATCCAACGACGATACGTTAATGGCAGTCACACAACAGTATGCAACAATGCTGTCGGCGTAATTTCTTAGTAAAGGAATATTGTTGTGTATTTGAAAGAAGTCGGCTCCAACGCGTTGGTAGTCATTAATTTCCCAAACACCATCAAGTGACACACAGATACCAAACCATTTAAACTTAGAGCATAACTCTAACAGCGCATCATTTACCTTTGTACCATTCGTGATTAACTTTAGCTGCAAATGAGTGTGGAACCCATTATCAACTATCCATTGGATCATCTCTTGGACACCTTTGTTCATTAAGGGCTCACCGCCAGTAAATTTTAGTATATTAGTGTGCGGCAGAACTTGGGCAAGATCTTTATAGAATTGAACTTTACTGTCGTTGGATAAGTCAGCAAATGCATTGACATGTACAGGACCGTCATACTCCCCAGTCTTCTTCTGTGTAGCGGCTATCGATGACGAGTATGCAGGACCACACATCTTGCATTGTAGATTGCACAAGTTGCCAAAGAACTTTATCTCGACAGATCTAAACTCAAACTCCTTTATCTCGCCATCATTAATCACTGCAGATTGAATAGCTTTGTCCGGCCGAGGCATAGCAAGTCGCCCCTGCCGCATACTGTTTACACCGTTAGCTTCGTGCTTTATACATTTGTGACAATACTTCTCAATGTTTGGTGTGATGTTGTGCACGAGCATATCTCTTCTGATCTCTTTCATTAGATCAGAATTGAAGTGTTCTAAAGGAGACACATCCTTGCCGCTATAAGGTAATGGCGCTGACCGACAACAAAGTCCCCAGGCGCCCCATACCTTATCTTCTAACACGTTGAACGGTTCGGTGCACCATGGTGTGCTCATAATACCAGATCCTTAAAGAAATTCCACTTGACTTCATTGACGCCATTCTTGTGGTCTACTATATTATACGAGCAATTCATACAAGGTCCACAGTCTCTTTTACCTTGGGCCAACATAATTCTGTATTTACTTAACTGCTCATTGGTGTTTATATAGTCTTTAATAGTCTGCACAAACACATTGCCCATGTTGATCTTATCTTTCCAATCTTCACAGCATAGACGATATATTCCATCCCAGTCGATAAACATCTTTACAAATGGGTTATCACACCCAAGGTTATCGGGCATATGGTTGGTTGCAAAAGATCCCGCTCTGTTAGTAAAGTTCTGTCTTTCAAACCATTCCATGTCAGATGGTTTATATGCTACTCTGACTTTATCTTGATATGGCTCAAACTGTTCAAATACTAATGCAGCTTCTTCGTCTGTATGTTCATAGCAATTGTAGATGATGTTATCAAATTCCCATATAGTATCTAGCCAATCATTAAATCTTTTACCATTGGTGTTGATCTTTAGCTTCCACGACCTATCTTTAATAAAGATGTTACACAGCTCATCAAACTGTGAATGCAATGTTGGTTCGCCACGGCCTGTAATAGACACTTCGCCAGTATAGTTTATTTCATCGAGCTGCGCTCTTATAACCTTTGCGGTATCGAGAGTCATGTGCAAGTTTTGATTGGGGTAAAACGAACCACGAGGACAGAATGTACACTTTAGATTGCATAACTCTGTAGGATTGATCTCTATGACATTAATGTGTTCTATCATAGTAGTCATACCTCTTGTCTACATACTCTTTATAGCAGCCGGTGTAGTGACAGAAGATAAGTGGTTGATCTATCTTCTCTGGCATTGACTTGTAGTAAAGATACTTCTCTAATCTTTTGGATGTTCTGCCAGTGTCAAATTCAATCTCAGCCTGTAAGTTTTCAGCAATAAAGCTGGGAAATAAATGCATTGCAAAATTGTAAATGCCAGCACATTCAAGCACATAGTCTTGTTCGCCGTGGACATACACATCATCTCTTTCTAACTTGTGCTCGTCTCCATTAACTTTGGTATAGTGGCTAGTATAGTGTTTGGGATTCTTAATGAATCGTTGATAGAAACAGTCCAACTCACCTGCAGTGTATCGATACATCATACCACATATGAAGCTACCCTTTTGGTACGGATACTGCCACCATTTGTGTATAAACCCAATCTGCTTTGGTTCTAGCTTCTGGTCAAAGACGATTGACGGATCTGCCATAACCTCAATATCAATATCCATCATGACACAGTTTGCTCCATCGGGAATAGATGCAAAGCCAGACTTCATCATAGAGACACTGTTGAAGTCATACATAAAGTCATCTTCCATTGGCAACACAACGATGTCGGAGTCTAGTCCGATATCATTATCTGTCATACAATAGAATGTAAATGGTTTGTCATAATATGTGTCTATTGATCTCTTTAAAATATTAACAGATCTATAGTCATACTTTGTTCCACATTTAAAAGTTAGGATGTGTATCATCACTCACCTTTCTTGTGCGTAACCACCTCAATATTTTTTGCTAGTTCAATCTTTAAAGCGTTATGTTTATGATGCAAGATAAATTTCTTTTTTGGAAACTCAGCAAACATATGATCCCATATAGGCCGCCAGTTGCTATTCAGCCTAAATGTGTTTCCCTCACTTCTGTCAGATGGCAAGTAGAAGTCAGTCACGCTTCTAAGATTCATATCAAATATAGAATCAAAACCATATATGTGGATCTCATCTGCATCTAACTTAGTAGCTGTATAGTGAACAGCCATATGCCCAGCATTAAAATCAGTATAGGTTGATACATATTTGGGAAGTTTTAGATAAAATTCTTTGATGTTCCTTGCATACTTCATATAGAAATCGGGTTTCATCTCCATCCATTTTTTAGGCCTTGCACCGAGAATCCAATCATAAGCATTTAAGTTACATTCACCATCCATCAAGGCTTTCATCATTTTAAAGTCAACCATAACAGTGCCATAGACATCAGGAATGTCAAATGCCGGCATGTTGCATGTAATCTTAATCCCCTTCTGAGGAGTATAGAACTGCGCGTTGTCACCATTACCAATAATATGAGCCACTCTAGTCATTCATCTGCCTTTTAATTTCTTCTTTACCCTTAGCCCCAGTCCAATGCAGGATCTTTATGTTCTTTGGCTCTGACTTATCTATGAGATCTATTCTAAGCGTGTTATACTGCCGGGGCAAGTCCTCAATGTGCATCAACCTATTCATACCTACTCGTAACATTGAATGGAGTACTTCTTGATCTCCCACAACTGGGGCCCTCTTCACTTCATCTGCCCACTTCTTCAGTATTATAGGAATACCTTGGAATGCAACTACACCAGAGTTATGCCACGTTTCTTGTCGTCTCTTTGACCAAGGGACATCTTCGACCATAGACAGCTTGTTCGGTTCGATCCGACTAAAAATAGGGTCAAGGTTACCTCTCACTTCACAGTCTGTGTCTAACCAACATACTTTCTCAGCTAGGCTTGAAGCAAACATCATGGCCGCTGGTTTCTTGAACCATCCAGAGTGATCGAAGAACATGTCATCAAAGTTCATGATCATTAGCTCTGCGTCAGGATTATGCTTTCTAAAGTTATCTTTAAACCAAGGCAACATCCAAGAGGTCTTACTATCACATCCAGTGAAGAATAGTTTCTTTTCAAAGTTAGATGATACCATATTTTTGTCCATAATTATGTTTAGCGAGACAACCTTCTTCTTTCTGAATAGTAGTGAAAGAGTCCCAAGCCTCTACCGGCCATGGGTAATATTCCTCTAAATCAGGAAAGATGTCAAGGTGTAAAAACACATCAGTGGGTCTTGCAGCTCTCTGAGCTTCTTCAATCATCTTCTTAGCGTATGCTGGCTTTATGCGATAGGCATGGGCACCTGGAAAGTATCGCTTGGAGGTGAGAGGATTGACCCCAAATGATCCTGGAGTATTGAACTTACCATAAGAAGGCTTTCCAAGGCTAATACAACCTTTATGGTTAAGGAATTCTGGTATTGCATTTACGACCACCGCATCATGTTCAAATATGATTATTTCTCTGTTAAGTTTGACACAATGCTTCCACAAGCTAAAGTGTGAATGAAAAGCAGCCATACAATTCTCAAGTCTTGAATACTTCTCAATAAATCCTTCTGGTAACAAGTTATCTTTTTCAAATAACCCATGCAAATTGTCAGCAGGAGTTGTCGCCTTCCAAGGCTTACACTCTATACCAAATACAGCAGCTTGTTCTATACAACGGCCCGCTACCGTTTTAGATTGCGGGTTATCCAGTATCGTTATAACAAAAGCTGGTATCATAGCGTAGTCGTAGATGTTGTACGTTGGACAGCTGTGAAGTATGGATAATAAACTTGCAACCATGGGAAGAATTGGCGGCACATCAATGCATCGTTCGGCCAGATACCTACTTCCTTTACTTTTTCTAGCAGCTTTTTAGCTGCCCATGGTTTAATAATGTATGCAGAGTTTCCAGCCAGTCCAGAAGGCAGTGGAAGATCACCAGGATCATCAACATATGGTACAGTAGATATGCCCAATTTACCAGGACTGCCATCTAACTTTGGCTGGCGTACTTTTTGGTCAAATATATGAGCCTTACGAGTAGCTCCTATTGGACTATTCAATCCCATAATACCGCCAGTAAATTGACCAGTATATTCTGCAGGGTCATCAAATTGTGGTGACGCTCTGTATTTTTCATCAGCATCAGAATGCACATTAGCATTTGTTGTTATGTACCTATCAGATCCAGGCACGTCAGGGATAGCTTTGCCAACTCCATCAATGTTTTCAACCACTATACCTGTATCTACACATTCAACGGGCGTACCACACATAATAATATTTTTATAATCAAAACGTCTCGAGAATTTAGCATCATGCTCGAGAACCATAATTGGTTGATCAATATCAATGCAATGTTGCCAAAGCCTCATGTGACTAATAGAACACGCCATTACTTTTCTCAAATCAGCTGAGCGGTACGCTTTCTTATATAAGCCTGTACTTAAATCCATACCATCCTGAGTGGGATTAATTGGCCAGGTCCATCGCAGACCAGTACCCTTATTCCACACAGAGTCCATAAAGTCTTTTGGGAAGTTGTTCTTAATATCAAGTTGGATGGTACTAGGTATTGTAGCTTGCATCATAAACGGCTGGATTCTTGATCTAGTATCTTCAATGGTTTGCAAAAGATTTCGGGCAGCCACAACCGAAGTATTATTGTTAATCATAGTAATAATAAATGCCTTGATCACAAAACCATTTTTACCTAGCTCAGTATTATACATATCTTTATCCATTACGTTTCTTGAACACAGTGTATCCAACATTAGTTGTACCACGTTCCACCTCTACAAAGTTGTTCTTATCACACCAAGTTTTCATGCAATGATAGAGGCGTTCATCTGGCTTACCCAACATATTAGATGTATCATGGGCAATTAAATACTTGCGCACATTGTGACCATGTATATCCAGTTCTTTTTGCATGTGTGCTGGGTGATGATAAGAATCTATAACCAACATGTCTGTCATATTGATCGCACCAAACCCCGTCGAGTCTGTTTGGTTTATAATCAGCTCAATGTCTT
>Ga0209816_1002253_pt1 | contig 13791 bp, 14 predicted proteins | sample CoawatmetaG01DNA_FD_187509 | JGI IMG/M metagenome (GOLD analysis project Ga0209816, IMG submission 187509) | Marine microbial communities from the West Antarctic Peninsula - Coastal water metaG017-DNA (SPAdes) (version 2) | ecosystem: Environmental > Aquatic > Marine > Coastal ... | reverse complement strand
GAGAGGCTGTTTTAACCTCTTGCGCCACTTGATCACGACCAGTAGTTAAAACGAAGTCCATTGTATTATCACCAACAACTTGCCTAATAATACTTTGAACAACATGACTTAAAGTCAGCTCTGGATTCGAAACATTAAATAAGTAATCTTGAGCGTTTGCAATTTTATATTGAACTGCAAGCTTAACATCAACCATGTTCTCATCACGAGTAAGCATTAATGACTCTGAACTTACTCCACCACTATATGAATTTTGAGCATTCCTAAAACCAATTTCTGCAGAGCGGACTTGCTCAACATTAACTTTGTAGACTGACTCAACTGGGTAAGGGATATGCCAATGAGGACCCTGGGTAGTTGAAGTTTGAAAAGCGCCAAAACGCAAAACAACACCTCTTTCAGCTGGATCAATAATATATATACCTGTTGCCATCCAAACTATGAATGCTAGTATAAATATGTATTTAAAGCTCCCTTTTGCAGCCTTACTCGAACCAGAATTACCTGAAGATATGCCACCAAATGTAGAGTTGAATTTATTTTTAAAATCTTTAATAACCTCATCAAGCTCTGGGGGAGTTTGATTGTTATCATCATTCCAAGCCAATGAAGCACCTTTATTTTTTTGATTCACGCAAATTCCTTAAATAATGTTAGTAGAAAGTTAAGATATGGTCAAAGGATAAAAAATCAAGTCCTTTGAAAATATCTATATAAAAAAATTATATCTAATTTAATATAACTAAACTATATAGCTTTGCTATTTTACCCAGAATTAAATTAATTAAAATCAAATTTTATTTCATAAGTGTTTCGAAATCTCGCTATTTTTTTAATTAAATATAATGATAAAATGTAACTTTTTAAAATACTATAACTTACATGAAAAGACACTTAATTTTTGTTATATTATTTTTAAGTAGTTTTGCCTCTTATTCCGAAGAGAGTAAAGTAATTTGCTCTCCATATAAACCAGATTGCATCAATTGCCCCGAATTTACAACATTATTTCCACTCGAAGAATTTGGTGATGGTCTAGAAAGCTTGGATATTGAGGCAGATAATAGTGAAATGAGCGAATCTAATTCATATTATTTTTCAGGCAATGTCAAACTAAGAGCCCCTGCTCATTTTTTATCGGCAGATGAAGTTCATTATAATCAAGAGTCCGAGCTAACTTCGGCAACTGGAAATGTTAAATTTCAAGATGATACTTTTGTAATGTCCAGTGATAAATTAACTTCGCAAATGATTGATAACGAATTAATTGCAAAAACAACTAATGCTAATTACCAGGATATTGCTTCAGGAATTTTAAGTCCAAATGGATTTGCAGAAGAGATTATTAAAGATGGTTCAAATATTAATCTAATAAACACAACATACACTTTGTGCCCACTTGGTAAGCAAGATTGGATGGTAGAAGCAAAAAAAATAGAACTGAATCAAATAACTAATAGAGGAGTGGCAGACAGCGCAACTCTTTTCTTTTACGGTATGCCTATTTTTTATATGCCAAAGTATGGCTGGGTTCTGCAAGGTCGTGGATCTGGTTTTTTAGCTCCAAACTATAATGCTTATAGCGAAGATGACACTACTGATGTAAATGGAAATGTAACCAAGTATGAAAGACAAAATCGATTTAGGGTACCTTATTATTTTAATATAGCTCCAGATCGAGATTTGATTCTTGCATTAACTTATATGTCAAGTAGAGGGTTTATTTATGAAGGAAAGTATCGTCAATTAGTTAAGCCTAAAATATTAAACGGTAGAGAAGATTCGATTTTAAGTATTGAATCAAAATATCTTGCTGAAGATAAAATTACTGGACTACCTCGCTGGTTACTTTATTCTTCTCTTGAGCAAGATTTAACTGAAAAATTAAAACTTAGTGTGACCTATAATAGAATATCTGATAGGAATTACTATAAAGATATTGACAGAACATCTCCATTAGATTTGACTCTTAAATCTAATTTAATTTTAAATTATATAAATCCAGAGAAAAACTTTTCAGCAAGTATCTTAACTGAGCATGAACAAACCGTTAGTGCAGTTCCAGAATATCAGAGAGCTCTCGATACAGGGATCTCAAAAACATTTAGAGCTGAGGCAAAGACACCTATATCATTAGCTTTAAATGCAACAAAATTTAGTCATGAGACTGAAGGCAAGTCCTCAGGTGTTAGATCAAGTGGAAGAGTAAGTATTACTAGAACTTTGGCTTCAAATTTTCCAGTAATTACTACTAAAGCAAGTTATGAAGCCTCATACTACCAACTTAAAAATGCTAATAATATAAACAGAAAAGCCGCTGGAGCAGGAATTAGCTTCTCCTTTCCCTTCTCCTTTTCTAATGATTTAGAAGGCTCTAAACTTAATCATTTAGTCACTCCGTCAATTTCATACAACTATAAACAGAAAGTTGTTCAAGGCAATATCCCTTTATTTGATACAACAGATAAATATGATGATATTATTACTTTTGCAGACCTTACCTCAGGGGAAAGATATACAGGTCGCGATAGGGTAACTAATGCTAATGATATTACGCTTGCCATTTCAACAAATTCTTCAATTGTCGATAAAGTTTCACTAACATCAGGTGCAGCCCAAACTTTTTATGCTGATGATCAAGTAGTAAGTAATACTGGAAGTACAAATTACGAAACTAGAAAATCATACTCAGACATTGCAACTACGATAAGGCTTAATATAGGTGACAAAATTACTTTTGCTAACGATATTCAGTTTAATCCTGATAAAAATAAAATTGTTAAGAAGGAAAATAGCCTGAGCTTAAAGCTTACTCCAAAAAAATTTATTACAATTGCTCTTTCTGACGAAGGAGAAAAGGAAACTGCAAAAATCTATGGCTCCTATCCAATAACTAAATCTTTTCATTTTTTTGGAGGTATAGATAGAATAACTTCTCAAAGAATTACCAAACAAGAAACAACAGGAATTGCTTATGAAACTTGTTGTTGGGCTGCTCGAATTGCTCATTTCAAAGAAGGAGGTGGAAGTACTGATTATAGTTATAGCACTGGTTTTGAGTTAGTGTTTACTGGACTAGGTTCAACTGCGACTCCACTTAAGGGAAGAATTGAAGGAAATATACCATATTATAATTCTGAACTTAGGTAATGAGGCGAGTATTCGCCCTTGCAATATCTTTATGTATTCATACAGTTTTTGCTGAAAATACCGTTATAGCTATCGTTGATAATGAAGTAATCCCACTTAGTTCACTTGAGGAAATAATAAGTCCAGATTTAAGTTATAAAGAAAAAATTATTATTATTGAAAATCACATTAACTTGGTTCTTCAAATAAAAAAATCAAAAGAATTGGGTGTATTTGCCTCTGAAACAGACTTAAGTAGTGCTCTAGTAAATATTGCTAATGAAAATAATATCACAATAGAGCAATTCCAAAATTTTCCAGAATTCTACATAATTAAAAAAGAAGTTTTAGAAAAGATATCCATACTAAATCTTCAAAGATTAGTTACCAAGGATTTAATAATTTCTGATGAAATTTTACTTGATTACTGCAATAAAAACTCAACAGGTAAAAATGTAAAACAAATTCGTGTAGCTCAAATTATTATTTCAGACATTGATACTGAAGATAATATAGATAAAGATATTACAATTAAGTTATTTTTAAACAAGCTTTCCAACCATATAGAAAAAGGTGCTTTGTTTGATGTTCTTGCAAAACTGCATTCACAACATCCAAGCTACTCAAAGGGTGGGGTTTCTGATTGGATCTTTGTTGATAATTCAACAATTATGATGCTTGATTCTTTAAAAAGTAATGAAGTTTCTAAAGTTTATCCAACTGATTTTGGATTTGCTATAGCAATTAAAACTGATGAGAGATATGTAAGTAATAACTTAGAGAAATGTAAAGAAAATTTAATCTACAGTAATGCCAAAAAATACTATTCTAATTGGATTAAAAAGCTTCGCCGTAATGCCTATGTCGAAATATATTATGATAAAATTTAATTTAATTTCAAATTCATATGTCTAAATCTATTAATATATTTGGCTTTCATAGTATTGAAAGTCTTTTAAATACTAATCCTGAATCTGTCTTAAAGGTCTTTATTCAAATCGGCAGGAAGGACTTAAGGGTCAATAAATTAATTGAAGTCTTATCTGATTTGAATATATCATTTTCGGCATTAGACAAGGATAATCTTGATCGAATTGCAAAAGGTGAAGTGCATCAAGGGATAATTTCTGAAGTTATTCTTCCTCCTCTTTTAGCAGAAGATGCTCTTCTTAACTCCATTGATAATTTAAAAGAAAAACCTCTAATACTAATATTAGACTCCATTCAAGATCCAAGGAACTTAGGCGCATGCCTAAGAAGTGCTAATGCTGCCGGAGTCAGTCACGTTATTATTAATAAAGATGGCTCTGCCCCGATCAACGCTTTAGTTCATAAAACTTCAGCAGGTGCTATCAATAGTCTTCAGCTCTTTCATGTTACTAATTTATCAAGGACAATTAAATCAATCCAAGCAAAAGGCATATGGGTGATTGGTCTTGATGGGGATTCGCCATCTAAGATTTATGATGTAAACTTATCTGATCCAACAGCTATTGTTATGGGGGCTGAAGGAAAAGGAATAAGGCAATTAATTAAAAAAACATGCGATCAACTGGTTACCATTCCAATGTCAGGAAATATAGAAAGTCTTAATGTTTCAGTCGCAACTGGAATTGCTCTATTTGAAAGCAAAAGACAAAGAGAAAGTAGTTAATACTCTCAGAAGTTTCGGGTAAGATATGCACGCTTTAGAAATCAGATAATGGAAACAACTAAACAGCTTCCTAAAACGATTAAATTATTTAAATTTGCTAGAAAAGAAGCCACCTTACATGGTGACTATAAAATTGCTGATATGCCTAGAATTTCTGAGATAGCTAGGAATACTGAAGATAGGATAAAGGTCGATTTATCGTTCTATTTAGAAAATGATAAAACGCCATGCATAAAGGGGATAATTAATGCAAATATCATTTTAGATTGCCAGCGCTGTTTAGAGGCTTTCCCCGTTGAGTTAAAAATAAATTTTAATTTAGCTTTTGTAAGATATGAAGATCAAGCTGAAGGACTAGATTCTAGTTTTGAAGTTTATGTTATTGGAGAAGAAGAAGATTTAGATTCAATAGATTTAATTACAGATGAGATTCTGTTATCTATTCCAATGTCACCTTCTCATAATTTAGATTGTAGTTTAAAGATAGGCAAAGAAGAGATAGTTGAAGAGATTCGTAAAAATCCTTTCGATATTCTAAAAAATATTAAAATAGCCGATTTTGGCAAGGAGTAATAAATGGCAGTTCAAAAAAGCAGAAAAACACCTTCAAAAAGAGGGATGCGTCGATCACATAATGCGTTAAAAAATCCTGCGTTATCTGAAGATCAAGAAACTGGTGAAACTCATCTGAGACATCATATTACTGCAGATGGATACTATCGTGGCAAGCAAGTTATAAAGTCAGCCGCTGATGATATCGAAGAAGTAGAAGCTTAAAGCTAACTTATGTCAATAAAGGTATCAATCGATGCCTCAGGTGGTGACTTTGGAATTCCTGTCACTATTAATGCTGGTATTATTGCTTTAAAAACTTTTAGTGATCTTAAGATTGCTTTTGTGGGTGATGAAAAAACTATAAAGTTAGAAATTAAAAATACCTCAATGTCTCAAAAAATGTTGGAAAGAATTGAGATAAAGCATTCGTCTCAAGTAATTAATATGGATGACTCTCCTTCCACCGCTCTTAGGCATAAAAAAGACTCCTCAATGAGAGTTGCTATTAACCTTGTTAAAGATGGAAATGCCCATGCTTGCGTAAGTGCTGGAAATACCGGAGCACTTCTATCCATAGCGAAATTTGTACTAAAAACTATTAAAGGAGTTGATAGGCCAGCAATTATGTCTGCCGTACCTACATTGACAGGCCGACCTACTCATATTCTTGATCTAGGTGCTAATGTTGATTCAAAGCCTGAGACATTATTGCAATTTGCAATTATGGGCTCCATTGCTGTTCAAAATACAGAAAACATCGAGAGCCCTTCAGTTGGATTACTAAATGTTGGCTCTGAAGAATTAAAAGGTCATTGGAAAATTCAAGAAACTGCAGAATTATTAAAAAATTCTTCTCTTAACTATATTGGCTTTGTTGAAGGTGATGATATTTATAAAGGAAGTGTTGATGTTATCGTCTGCGATGGCTTTGAGGGAAATATTGCGCTGAAAGCTAGTGAGGGAGTTGCTCATATGTTTTCTCACTTCATCAAGAAATCTTTTAACAAGAATATTTTTACAAAAATAGCCGCTCTAATAGCAAGCTCAGTTATGAGAGATTTTAAATCTAGAGTTGATCCTGGAAAATACAATGGTGCAAGCCTACTTGGTTTAAAAGGTGTTGTAGTTAAGAGCCATGGGAAGGCAGATGTTGATTCTTTCTTTCATGCAATTAAAGAAGCCTATCTTGGGGCACATGCTAAAATTACTGATAAGATTTCAGTTCAATTGACGCGTGAACTAGAAGACCATAAATAGTTATCAAGTAATTAAGAAACTAGTAATTAGAACCACTTCCGACTAAAAGTTACAATAAATGCAAATATTCAAAATAGAAACTAAACTTAATTTTATATATTACTAGTTCTTATTATATGAAATTTTTGATTAAATTATGAGCGGTCAACGACGTTGGCTTAAAGTATGGGCTAGAACAGTCGGAATGCCAGTAGGTATCACAGACGAAGATAAGCCAGAGTTCCTGCCTATCACACAAACAGATGTAAAAAAAGCCCTAGTATTTCGTACTTTTTGGATCATACTACACGTACTAACTTGCGTTATGATTATTGCGGGCAATGGAAGGTCGCTTGGTTGGTGGTAAAATAATCTTACAAAGAGATTTAATGTAAATAAAATAAGCTCAATCAAAAGAATAATAAAAGCTAAATAATGAAAAAATTTGCAAGAATTATCGGCACTGGAAGCTACTTACCATCTAAGATTGTTACAAATCTTGATCTTGAGAAAACTCTTGATACTACTGACGAATGGATAACTGCTCGAACTGGAATTAAAGAAAGGCGAATAGTTACAGACGAAAGTACCTGTGACCTTGCTCTTGAAGCAAGTAAAAATGCTCTTGAAATGGCTGAAATTAGCCCTTCAGAAATTGATCTTATTATTCTTGCTACAACTACGCCTGATAAAATTTTTCCTGCAACAGCAACAATGCTTCAAGACCGCCTTGGTGCGTCATGCCCAGCATTTGATCTTCAAGCAGTTTGTGCAGGCTTTGTTTTTGCCCTTACAACTGCGCAACAGTATATTGAAAATGGTAGTTTTAAAAATATACTAGTCGTTGGAAGCGAAACAATGTCAAAAATTGTTGACTGGAATGATCGTTCTACTGCAATCCTTTTTGCTGATGGCGCTGGAGCCGTAGTAATTAGCTCTGATACTAGTACTGGTATAAAGCATTCTAAGCTATACAGCGATGGAAGCTTCGTGTCCTCACTCCATGTTAACAACAATGGCATTAATGAACTAGGTACGATTGAAATGTCTGGTAATGAAGTTTTTAAGATTGCAGTTAATAGTCTTTCAGATTTAGCAGAAGAAACACTTCAAGATTGCAATATGACAGCTGATGATATTACTTGGATGATCCCTCATCAAGCTAATATTCGTATTATTAAAGCAGTTGCAAAGAGAATTAATCTGCCTATGAGCAAAGTGATTCAAACCCTAGATACGCATGGAAATACTTCAGCAGCCTCTATTCCTTTGGCACTTGATACAGGCGTTCGTGATGGAAGAATCAAAAAAAGAGACATGTTACTTTTTGAAGGAATTGGTGGAGGATTCAGCTGGGGTAGTGTTCTTCTTGAATATTAGAAAGAGCGTTTCATCAATTTAATAGTTAAATCGCTTAAGGGCTTTTCATTTACACTAAGCTTTGATAGTTCATCTAGAGCATTTTGATAGAGCCCTTTATACTTTTTAACTGATTCATCTAATCCTAAGATTGATGGATACGAAGGCTTATTTTTTACAAAATCTGAATTTTGTCGCTTACCTAGTATCTCATCTGAGGTGGTGACATCTAATACATCATCCTGAACCTGGTAAGCAAGCCCTATATGATCTGAGTAAGAATCCAATATAGATAAGTCTTTATTACTAATATTAGGATTCAAAATAGCCCCAAACATTACAGAACAATTTAAAAGTGAACCAGTTTTCTTTTTATGCAAATTATTTAGAACCTCTATATCAACCTCTTTAGAGATAATCGATAAATCAATTGACTGCCCTTCTGCCATCTTAAAAGCTGACAGTGATAACAAATTTAATAATCTTACTTTTATAACTGAATCAATTAAGTCATCACTAGAAATTACCTCAAATGCCAAAGCCTGCAGGCCATCCCCTGCAAGTATTGCCTGGGCCTCTCCATAAACTTTATGAGAGGATGGCTGATTATGCCTCATATCATCATCATCCATTGCAGGAAGATCATCGTGAATAAGAGAGTAGATATGAATTAACTCAATAGCACAGGCACTCGAATCAACTTTTTGCATATCAATACCAAATAAATTAGCCACAGTATAAGTAAGGATTGGTCTAAAGCGCTTTCCACAAGCCAAAACGCTATACTTCATTATATTATTTAGCTCGCTCTGATAAGAATTATCAGGCGAAATAGAGCTCAAATAATTTTCTAAATAGGAGTTAACTCGCTCCCGATAAACCTCAAGAATTTCCAAAAGGCTTCTCTTCAGTATAGTTATCAGTATCACTTAAAACACTTATTCGCTGCTCAGCATCAGTCAGTGCAGTATGGCATTGCCTATGTATTTTAACGCCTTCTTCAAAATATTTAAGTGAGTCCTCTAAGCTAAGTTCACCCGACTCCATCTTGTTAATAATTTCTTCAAGCTGTAATAAGCCTTTATTAAAATTAAATTTATCTGTCATTTATTATTTGCCCTAGTTTCATGAATTATTTAAAATTTTATCCATCCATGAGCTTGGTAATATTCTACCTAAAAAAGCGAATAATTTAGTTGGAAAGGTCACGCGATAATGAATTTTTGGTGAACTTGACTTCAGAGCATGGAGAGCGCATTTCAATACAGCTTCTGGTGGGAGAGTAAATTGAGCATTCTTCTCTGATTCAAGCCTTTGAATCATTGTGTTATATTGTTCTTTATAATTACTATTAGCGCAATCAACATTTTCCTTAAAAGCTAAATAAGCATTCGCTCTAAATTTTGATTCTATTGGGCCAGGCTGAATTAAGGAAAATTTAATGTTTGTATCACTTAACTCTAGCCTTAAAGTGTTCACTAGCCCCTCTATTGCAAACTTAGATGCAATATAAGGGCCTCTAAATGGCATGGCAACAAAGCCTAAAACAGAGCTTATATAAATAACTCGCCCTACGTTTTCTTTTCTCATTTTGGGTAATACTAAATTAGTCAACTCATGCCAACCAAAAACATTTGCTTGAAATTGCTTTTCTAAGACATCTCGGGAAATATCTTCTAAGGCACCAGCCTGTCCATAGGCTCCATTATTAATTAAAGCGAATAGATTATCAGCTTTCTGATAAAGTTGTGAAATAGCAGCATTTATTGAGTTTGAAGATGATAAATCAAGCAACAAAGATTCAAAACCTAAAGCTTTAAGTTTATTTACATCATTAATATTTCTGGCACTTGCAAAAACACGATAACCTTCCGAGCGAAGTCCATGAGCAAGACAAAGGCCAATCCCACTTGAACATCCAGTAATAAGAACTGACTTTAATTTTGAAGAGCTGTCCAATGTTCCGCCTTAGTTTTTAATTCTAAATCAATACTTTGTGAACGTAATACCAGGAAATCATAGGCCATACGAAAACGTGGGTTACTAATCAAATCAATTTCTTTTTTTGGATTACAATTTTCTAATTGATATTGGAGCAACCAAATATCTTTCACGCGGGTTGACAACCACCGAGGCATCATAACTTGTTGAGTTTGTTTTTTAATAACATACTCTGCAGCATTGATTATTACGTCCACTTGAGATTTATTTTTTTTACTAGTAACAACAACTCTTAAATTAAATGCACTCCAGAGAAAGACAGCAAAAATAAAAGCAGGAGTAACAGAATTACCACTCTTAATTCTTTTAGAAGTATTTTCTAAAGCTGCATTAATAAATAAACTTTCTTTAGTTTGGGAGAATAAATGTTTTAACAATCCAAAATTTATAAGTTCATTAAAAACTTCAATTGAATTTTCATTATGGAATAGTTTAATTACTTCCTCATAGAGCCTGGCAGGAGGAATATTAGCTAGTAAATGTGCATTATTTGATATATCCTCTGAAACCTCTGGCTCTAATAAAGCACTTAGTTTGACTTTAAAACGAACAGCACGAATCATTCTGACTGGATCTTCTTCAAAACGTTCTTTGGGATTCCCTATCATTTTAATTTCAGCAGCCTTTAAATCAACTAGGCCTCCAACATAATCAATAATCTGAGAGTTAACTAGATCATAATATAGCCCATTAACAGTAAAATCTCTTCTGAATACATCATCTTTCAATGAGCCATAAAAGTTGTCTCGAATAACCACACCACTATTAGAAGTCTTAACCTTTCCTGCTCGAAAAGTAGCTACTTCAATAAATTTTCTTGCTGAGAACATTATATGAACTAATCTAAAGCGCCTACCAATAATTCTTGAGCGTTTAAAGGTTTTATGAACTTGCTCTGGAGTGGCATTTGTAGCAATATCAAAATCTTTAGGCTCATAGCCCAATAATAAATCTCGAATACAACCACCAACTAAGTATGCTTCATATCCAGCTTTAATTAAAGTCTGAAGTACCTTTAAAGCATCTTTATCAAGTAACTTTTTGTCAAATTTAACAGTTTGACGAACTGGGGTCATATACTAACGACTTCTCTAGGTTCCCAACCATCCTTTCTATACTCGCATTCAATGTTCGTATAGACTCCCCCTCTAACATTAAAAACAGCTTTTAATCTTATAAAACGTGGATTCATAACCTCCACTAAATCATCAAGAATTTTGTTAGTTACAGCTTCATGAAAAGCACCCTCATTCCTGTAAGACCAAAAATAATTTTTTAGTGCTTTAAGCTCAACACAAAAACTGTCTGCTATGTATTCTATATGGATGTCAGCAAAATCTGGCTGGCCGGTTAAAGGACATAAACATGTAAATTCAGATGAATCAATGCGAATTACAAAGTCCCTTTCAGCATTAGGGTTTTCAAAGACTTCTAAAATTTTACTTGGTGAGCTAGACATGACTTTTCACTTTATGATTAAAAAGGTTATTTTATCAACAAAGTAGTTCACTTTTCCTTGTCTAAATTGATAAATTATAATAAGCATTACTACAAAAAATAAATGAACACTCCATAATCCAATGAATGGGTTTAGCTGTCCACTCTCTATTGAGGTTTTAGCTACAAGAAGGGCGTTATTATAAATCATAAATACCAGCACACCAGCCAATAAATTGATGCCTTTTCCAGTCCTAGGTGATGTCTTCCCAAGAAAAACTCCAATTACAGAAAGAATTAAAATCGATATTGGTTGGGAGAGCCTCCATTGAAGCTCTGCATTTCCAGCTGCCCCGCCCTCTTTTATGAGAATTAATGTTGTTTTTTCTTCAACTTTTGTAAAGTTAACTAAAGAATCTTGAATTTCACCAGAAATAATTTCTAAATCATACAAATCAAAATCTAAAATATTAATGTTTTTATCACCAGGAAGGCCCTCATAACGTACACCATCTTTCAACCTAAGATAAGTACTCTTACTCTCTGAATCAATATATTTAGTTCCCTCATCTGCCAATACAACTATGGAATTATTATCATCAAAAGCATAAATAAATATTTCCTCCATATTTTGCTCAGTTCCAGAGCTTGCTTTTGAGGCCTCCGAAGCATAAAAAACTATATTACCACTTTTAAAGCTCTCAAATTTCCCTTCAGTAATAAAGGAAAACTCAGATGCATTAACTGTAACGTCTTCAGTATAACTTTTCTGTTGCTTTGCCCATGGAACTATATAAATAGTTAGAATAAAAACAATAATAAACGATAATATAACGATAGGTTGAATTATACGAATAAAGCTTTTATCTCCTAATCCAATTGAGTTCATAACTACTGCTTCAGAGTTTTTATATAACCTAGAAAATGTAATAATTATTGAAAGAAAAAGAGAGAGTTCTAATATGATTGGTATATCCCTAAGCATGTTAAAACCCAATAATGGTGTTAATTCTTTAATAGGGATACTATACTCAATAGCCTCTTGAGCAGTTAATACAAACTGATTACCAAATACTAAAAGCGAAATAATAAAAAATATTGCAAAAAATACTAATATTAAATTACTTAGGATGTAGCGAGTGATTTTATTGTTTATGAAGCCCAATATATTTAAGAATTTAATTATTATAGGGGGAAATTTAATTAATTAATTATTTCTTTTGTTTCATAGAATCAAAAAACTCATCATTTGTTTTTGAGAATTTCAGCCTCTCAATTAAAAATTCAGCAGCCTCAACAGTATCCATTGGGTGAAGAATTTTTCTCAAAATCCACATTTTCTGTAATTCTTGCTCATCTGTCATTAGCTCTTCACGACGAGTACCTGAAGCATTTATATTAATAGCAGGGAAAATTCGTTTTTCAGATAATCTTCTTTCAAGATGGAGCTCCATATTACCTGTACCTTTGAATTCTTGATAGATAACTTCGTCCATCTTAGAGCCAGTTTCAACTAATGCAGTAGCAATAATGGTTATGCTTCCACCATTCTCAATATTTCTTGCAGCACCGAAGAAACGCTTTGGTCTCTGTAAAGCATTTGCATCAACACCTCCAGTTAATACCTTTCCAGAAGAGGGGGCAACAGTATTATAAGCTCTAGCTAGACGAGTTATAGAGTCAAGCAATATAATAACATCTTTACCTTGCTCTGCTCTTCTTTTGGCTTTTTCAATAACAATTTCGGCAATTTGAACATGCCTTTTTGCAGGCTCATCAAATGTGGATGAAATAACCTCGCCTCGAACAGTTCTCTCCATCTCTGTAACTTCTTCTGGCCTCTCATCTATTAACAGTACAATTAGTTCGCACTCTGGATGATTAACAGCAATCGATGATGCAATGTTTTGCAAGATCATAGTCTTACCAGCCTTTGGAGGCGCTACTAATAATCCTCTTTGGCCCTTTCCAATAGGAGCGACTAAATCAATTACTCTAGCAGTTATATCCTCTGTGCCTCCATTACCTAGCTCTAGCCCCAATCTCTCATTAGGATGTAATGGCGTTAATGAGGAAAAAGGTATACGGTTTCTAACGCTTTCTGGAGAATCCTCATTTACCTCAGAAACTTTAACTAAAGCAAAGTACTTTTCTCCTTTTTTAGGGGCTCTAATCTTTCCAGTAACTACGTCACCAGTTAATAAATTAAAGCGTCTAATTTGATTAGGTGAAACATAAATATCATCAGGACCTGAAACATATGAGTCATTTGAGGACCTAAGAAAACCATAGCCCTCTTGTAAAATATCTAATACACCATCTCCTAAAACCTCTTCATCGTTATCTGCCTTATGTTTTAGAATTGCAAAAATTAAAGTTTGTTTTTTTGCTCTTGAAATATTTTCAATACCAAGAGATTG
>Ga0209816_1002246_pt1 | contig 13817 bp, 13 predicted proteins | sample CoawatmetaG01DNA_FD_187509 | JGI IMG/M metagenome (GOLD analysis project Ga0209816, IMG submission 187509) | Marine microbial communities from the West Antarctic Peninsula - Coastal water metaG017-DNA (SPAdes) (version 2) | ecosystem: Environmental > Aquatic > Marine > Coastal ... | reverse complement strand
GACTCCATGATAATGGCCAAGGTGTAATTGGCCGGTAGGACGCATTCCAGATAATACTCGATGATCTTTCATTGTATTTAATAAAGAGCTTTAATGTTAATGAATCAATTATCCCATAGATTGGCTGTAGCTTTCTAGGCCATCTAAAACCAAATTATCAAAGAATTTAACTGCCAATGGAAGCTCTATGAGTATTTCTTTGACGATGCCACCACAAATTGTTACAACACCATCTGGATATTGTAATTCAAAATTTTGAATTTGAGAATTAATAGCTGAGAGTAGCATCGCGTGAGTACCACTTTGCCATGCCTCTTCAGTGCTATTTTTCAAGACTGAAGGCTTTAGAGATAGATCTTTTGTTGAAAACTTAGGAAAGCTTTCTCTTAGCGCCTTAATACCCGGCATTATTAATCCACCCTTTTGCACTCCCTGACTGTCTATAACATCAAATGTAACCGCACTCCCGGCGTCAATTACTAGTAAAGGTGAATTTGGGAAGCGCTCAAGAGCTCCCAGCATAGCAAGAAATCGATCAACGCCGAGCTTAGATGGATCATCATACGATAGAGTTAACTTTCCATATAGCTTTGATGGCTTAACTAGGTTAACGGTAGTAAATTCAGCCTTTATCTCTTCAACAATATTTAGATGCGCAACAGCGCTTATCCAAACTGTGTCAGTTTTAGGTAATAATTCTGATGAAAATTGATCTATTTCCTTAGTAAAAACCTCTGAACCATCCGAGCGCCATTTGACCGCTGAGTTCCCTATATCAACAAAGAGGCTAGATTGGGACATCAAAGAGGGCTGCGTTAATCCAGAGATGGGTCAAAATACTAGCTACGTAACCTAATGCAATAGCCCAAATCCATTTGAGGTGCGAAACAAAAGTATAGTAACCCTTTGATTGACCCATTAAAGCCACTCCAGCTGCGGAACCAATTGAAAGCATACTTCCTCCAACACCAGCTGTTAATGTTACCAATAACCACTGGCCTAGCGACATATCTGGCGTCATCGTCAGTACTGCAAACATCACAGGAATATTATCAACAATGGCAGAAAGAATGCCTACTAAGACATTCGCATAGGTAGCACCTAACTGCACATACATAGCTTCAGATACAAGCGCTAAATAGCCCATAAAGCCCAACCCGCCAACACTGACAATAACGCCAAAGAAAAATAGTAGCGTGTCCCATTCAGCCCTTGAAACCTTTCTAAATATATCAAATCGTTCTGAAGTAGGATCATTTGAATTATGACGGCGTTTAACAAAATAACCAACGACCATTAAATAACCAAGTCCAGTCATCATTCCCATTGCTGGAGGGAGATATAGAAAGTTATGAAAACTTACCGCTGTTGCAATTGTTAAAAGAAACATAAATGTAATTAAGATACCACCACTTTTTATATCAACTTTTTCATCAGTTGCCTCAGGCCTTTCATTTTTAATTGCAAAATGCATAATAGCAGCAGGGATAAGGAAATTAACAAGGGATGGGAAAAACAAGACAAAGAATTGCTGAAAATCAACCAAGCCTTTCTGCCAGACCATAAGTGTCGTAATATCTCCAAATGGACTAAACGCGCCACCAGCATTTGCAGCAACTACAATATTAACAAAAGCCACCGAAATAAAGCGTGCATTGCCTGCACCAACAGCTAATACTACTGCGCCCATGACAAGAGCTGTAGTAAGATTATCAGCGATAGGTGACATAAAGAATGCTATAAATCCTGTCAGCCAGAAAAGCTGTCTGTAGCTAAACTGTTTGGATATTAGCCAAACCTTTAGTTTTTCAAAAACAAGGCGCTCACGCATAGCCTCAATGTAGGTCATAGCTACAAGTAGAAAAAGGAATAGCTCAGCGTACTCCAAAAAATTATGTCTTAAAGCTGCTTCTGCTGCGTGTGGTATTCCTCTAGAAGCATAGACCCAGCCAATAATCCCCCAAATTAATCCAGCGACCAAAATAACTGGCTTGGATTTACGAAAGTGCGTGAACTCTTCAAGCATTACAAAAGCATATGCAATAACAAACAACGCAACAGCAAGATAACCAGACCAATGGTTAGTTAAATCAAGGTTTGCGGCATCCGTTGAAGCAAAAGTTAAGCTTGGAATTAAACCAATTATTATTAGTAATATTTTATTCATTATTTATTTTTTTTATTAATGGACCTTGTTTGTTATTAAGGGTTATTTTTTCAGCATTGATCTCAACATCAAGAGTTGCTAAGCAATAAAAATTCGAATTATATTTTAACTTAAATACCACCATTCCGCTCGATTTATATCGAGCCCCTCTAGCTATTGCAGATCTCGAAGTAGCGCAGTAAAGAGAATCACCAACATTTACATCTGAGTCTAGCTCAAAGGCAAAAAGACGGCGTTTTGCTGAGCCCAGGTAATGAAGTCTCGCAACAACCTCCTGTCCAGGATAACAACCTTTTGAAAAATTAACACCAAACTCATTAATATCTAAATTGAGCATTTGCGGTACTAATTTCTCACTTGTCATTGAAAAGATTTCTGGCAAAGAAGAATCGATACAAGCCATATTCCAATAGTCTATTGGCTCCATATTGAATTTATTAATATCTTGTTTTTCAGCAATTATTAGTGATAATTTATCATTAATAACTAATGCCTTTGGATGAGCTTCATCAATAGATCCAACCTGAATATAGTCTTTTGTTATGTCTTCAATAACAACATCAGACATTATGATAAACATTTGAAGTCTTGGCTTTATAGCTTCAAGCAAGTCTGAAGGAAATGACAGAAAAAAACTATCTTCATTTTTCGTTACCCAGAATAATACTAAAATTTTTCCCTGATGCTGGCAATAAGCATTCAGTTGAACGCTAGATGCATTAAGCTTATTAATATCATTACTTAGTTGGCCCTGAAGGAAAGTTTCAGCATCTGAACCTGACACTCTAAGAAGAGAGCGATTTTTTAAATGAAAAAACATAACTTATATAACTGCTTAAATAGATATATTTTATCTATTTTCAACGATTGTAATTTTAATTAGATGAAAAAAAACCCAGAGCAAGCTCTGGGTTTTCGAATATTAACTTATTCCTAAGTTAACTGTTCAGTCTAAATAAATTTAGAAAGAAACAGCAGCTTTAAGTGTAAGTGAATCATCTAAAGAGCTATAAGTAGCAGTTAACGCAGAACCTGAAGTTAGGTCACGTGTAATTGCAACTGTAGAGTATGCAGCAACTGCATCAACAGTCCATACTTTAGCATCCATATGTACTTGTGCATCAGCACCAAAATGACTTACAGTCATTGTGTTACCAGCAAGACCAAACGCAGCTGTAATATCATTACCACTATTTAGAGTTAATGCAACACCACTTACTGTAGTACCAATAGACCAAGTTGAATCACCAGCCTTATTAGTAATACTTACGTCCATACCTGCAATTGCAGCAGAACCAGTAGTTGTATCAGAACCATCTTTGATAGTATGAGCAATTGTAACACCAGCGAATGTACCACCAATAGTTACGTCACCAGAGTTATCTAAACCAACAGTAGCGTCACCAATTGGAAGATCAAGGCTAATAGTTACAGATGTATCATCTGGGTTAGGCTCAGAACCTTCACCAGAAGCTTTACGAGTACCAGATCCATCGTCAACAGCAGAAGTAGATTCTACATCGTTATGCATATCAGCAGCAATAGTTATAGGACCAATTTTAGTAGCCATGTCTACACCAGTAATATCAGCACCAGCATCAACATCCATACCGATTGTTACTGTAGTACCACCGTTAGTACCAACAATACTGATATCAGCATCGTAAGTAGTCGCTGAAGCTGCAGTTCCGTTATCATCATATGATACAGAAGCCGCTCCACTTAATGCAACACCAGCTACAGCAGCAGTTGAAGCCATAGTTGATACCGCGAATAATGCGATTAGTTTTTTCATTTTATTCTCCATTTGGAATATTTAATTGTTGGAATTTCCAACACCCTTTGCTATTTTTTTAAATAGCAATGAGTACATAATAATGACTCTTGTTTGTTATGTCAACAATTATTTGAATAAATGATACAAATAGTTGTTTTTTTTCAACAAGTCTGTTAAATTTTTCTCTAAAGTCAACTAAAGTTTAGCCTTAACGAGGTATTATTTTTGCAAGTAACTAATAAATACAATGATATAAATACTTAAATTACTTAAAAAATACTCCATTATTATGCATTTGTTGTAATTAAACTAAAACAATTGATAAAAAAACCGGGGCATGCCCCGGTTTTTTTAAAAAATAAATAATTTATGGTTAGAATAAATAGCCACCATGTCCTGCGCCTATCATACAAAGAAGCATTGGAACCGAAAGCACAACGTTTGTTCTTGAAGCCATTGCGGCAGTGAACTTTGCCTTGGCAATCTCTTCAGCACTAGCTTCAACCATTCCAAGAATTTTTTTCTGGTTTGGCCAAATAAGCACCCACACGTTAAATAGCATAATAGTTCCCAACCAAGATCCTAAACCAATCATTTCAGCGCCGGGCTTTAAAAGGAATGCGTTAGTAAAACCGTAGCCCAATGAAAGAGCCCATGCTCCCGTTAACCATGTTACAGCTGCCGACATACGGAACCATAGTAACGCTCTTGGCGCAACATACTTACCAATTGCAGCCGGCCCTGGACCGCCTTCATCAGCTAGTGCTTCTGCCATTGCAGGAACCTGCACGAAATTAAAATAATATAAAAGTCCAACCCAAGTAACGCCTGCTAGTGAATGAATCCACACACTAAGGTTACGTTGAATCAAAGATGAGCCTTCAGGAGACAAATAAAATGCAACAAGAATTGCTAAAATAAAGCCTGATGCAATAGTACCTTTAACAGAGGTTAATGGATTCATAAAAATAACTTCCTTTAGTTATAAAGTCATTATTATAAATTGTTCATAATTGTGTAAATGTTTTTTTGTAATTTATATTTAGATTTATAATAGGATAAATTCAATTTTAAATAAAAATTAAGAGAATCAATATGCTTACTAACTTAAAAAAACTTCTACCACTAGCATTAATATTATTTGGCTTCTTTTCATTGGCCCCATCTCATGCAGTTGAAATTCCAAACAAGATGGAGTATCAAGGTGCTAAATTAACTCTTAATGGTCATGGCAACAGGATCAAATTTTTCATGAAGGTTTATGAAGGTAGTCTTTACTTAGAGTCTTCTAGTAGTAATGCTGAAGAAATAATTAATAGTGATGCACCAATGTCTATCCGCATCGACGTCTTATCTTCTTTAGTCACTCCCGAGGCAATGAAAACAGCGCTTAATGAAGGGCTTGAAAAATCAACTGGAAATAAAATTGGTTCAATAATGAAAGAGATTGATCAACTTAATGCTGCATTTAATACAGAGGTTGGTTCTGGTGATTTTTATGAATTTACCTATCTTCCAGACTCTGGCACTCATGTACTTAAAAATTCTACCTATATTGATACAATCCCTGGCGTGGAATTTAAAAAAGCATTTTTTGGAATCTACCTTTCTAGTAGGCCAATTCAAAAAAGTTTGAAAAAAGCCATGCTTGGTGGTTAATTTATATGACGATTCATCCCACTTCTTTTAAAGACTGGCAAAACTACCCCTCAAAACTTGATCCTATCCATGTGGCTTGGCTTAAACAAGCCAAAAAATCAAAAACTGCTTTTGCTGTTGCTGATATTGAGGGAATTGAAATATCACATAAGAAATTCTTGACTGGAGTCCTTCTATTTTCAAAAAAAATTAAATCTTATAGTCCTGAGCAAAATATTGGACTCCTTTTACCTAGTAGTGGGGGAGGTGCTATTGCCTCGATGGCAATCCTCTCACTTGGAAAGACGTTAGTTAATCTTAACTTTACTGCAGGGAAGAAGGCACTTCAATCTGCTGCTGAGCAATCTGAAGTTAAGCATATATATACATCACGAAAGTTTTTAGACAAAATGTCTGAGAAAGGAATAAAGCTTGAATCATTTTTTCCAAAATCTAAACTTCTTATGCTAGAAGATATTAAAGAGGAGATATCAACCTTTTCTAGGCTTACGACTTTATTAAAAGCAATTTTAATGCCAGTAAACCTAATACAAAAAAATTACTTTAAAGATGTTTTAATGAATGATACGGCTGCTATCTTGTTTTCGAGTGGCAGTGAAGGCTCTCCTAAAGGAGTTGAGCTATCTCATAGCAATTTAGCGGCTAATGCCAAACAAGCTGCGATTGAATTGGGTGCAGTCAGCACTGACGTTGTTATGTCAACCCTTCCAACTTTCCATGCTTTTGGCTTTGCAATTACCACGCTAATGCCTCTTGCTGAAGGCATCCCAATAGTTTGTCATCCAGACCCTAAAGACGTTGCAACAATAGCTTCTGGAATTAAAAAATACTCTGGAACGATTCTGGTTGGTACCCCTACTTTTCTTAGAATGTATACAATTAGTAAGAAAGTTGATGCAGAATCTATGATTTCATTAAGGCTTGTTGTAGCAGGTGCTGAAAAATTAAGATCTGAAGTTAGAGATGGTTTTAAATCAAAGTTTAATATGCCAGTTTATGAGGGTTATGGAACAACTGAAACGTCTCCAGGCGCCTCAGTTAACTTACCAGACATTGAGTCAGAAGACTCTCAACATACTAAATTGCGAAATAGACCAGGAACTGTTGGTAAAGCTTTTAGTGGTACTGAATTCCGCATTGTTGATCCTGACTCACTTGAGCCAATACCAACAGGTGAGGATGGCCTGATATTAATAGGAGGCCCACAAATAATGAAGGGTTATCTTAAGATGCCTAAAAAAACTGCTGAGGTAATCGAAATAATTGATGGCTATAGGTGGTACCGCTCAGGTGATAAAGGACACCTGGATGATGATGGTTTTTTAACAATTGTTGACCGCTACTCAAGATTTGCAAAGATTGGAGGAGAAATGATTAGCCTGACAACAGTTGAGGAGGAGATCCTAGATGCTTGCAATAATGTTGATCTAGAAATTGCAGCCACATGCCTACCAGATCAGCGTAAAGGTGAAAAAATTGTCCTTCTTTCTACTGCAGAAATTAATAAAGATGAGCTTAAAACATTGTTAACTAAAGCTAAAATTAGCCCACTCCACCATCCTGCCAAAGTAATAATTGTAGAAGAGATTCCTAAATTAGGAAGTGGTAAAACAGACTTTGGTATGACTAAGAAAATTGCATTAGTTAACGACCAAAAATAGTAGCGAATGCCTGAACTTCCTGAAGTTGAAACTACCCGACGTGGTCTAGAGCCTTTAATTGTTGATAGAATAATTACATCTATTCATATCTATAAAGAAAAGCTTCGCTGGGAAATTCCTAAACATCTAATAGGTACTTTAAAAAATCAAACTATCCAGAAAATATCAAGACGTGCAAAGTATTTACTAGTTGACTTTAGTGATGGACAACTGGTTATGCATCTTGGAATGACGGGCTCAATTAGTGTTGTCCCTGATGCTGAGCCTCTGAAAAAACATCATCATTTTGAGCTCAAATTAGATAATAAAATGAGTATACGTTTTCATGATCCACGTCGATTTGGCTCAATTCTTTGGCAAAAAAATAATGAGCAACTTTCACTCCTTAAAAAACTGGGCCCAGAGCCTTTGAGTTATGAGTTTGATGAAAACTCACTCTTCAATTCGTCTATTGGTAAGACAAAAAACATAAAAACATTTATTATGGATAGTAGTATCGTTGTTGGGGTAGGAAATATTTATGCATCAGAAAGTTTATTTCTAGCTGGCATATCTCCTAAAAGAGAAGCAGGAAAAACGTCGAAGAAGCGCTACAAGATTCTTGTAAAATGTATTAAAGATGTATTATCAGAGTCAATTAATAATGGTGGCACTACCTTAAATGACTTTTCTAATGTGGATGGTGAGGCTGGTTATTTTTATCAAATCTTATCTGTCTATGACCGTAAAGATATGCCATGTAATAGATGTAGTGGTAGAATTAAAAAAATTGTACAAAATCAACGAGCTACTTATTATTGCCCCAAATGTCAACACTAAATAACCCAAAGGCTTTATTTCAAAGCACCTGTTCAACCAATTCAGAACCCTACGCACTTCAAAATATTGGTGATATGATGTCACCTGAATTTAGTGAAAATTGTATTCTTATTGTTGATCCTGGAATGTCAATTCATAATGAAGCTTATGTCATTATTGATTTCAATGATGAACTTTATTTCCGTCAGTTTATATCAGAAAATGGGAGGCAGCTTTTGAAATGCTTAAACTCATCCTACGAAGATATAGAGCTTAATAATAATTTTGAAGTTCGCGGGTGCATCACTCAGCAAAAGCAGCGTAAACAGAAATCACTTCACTATTACTTACTCGAAAAAGAGAGTGGGGAAATGAAGTTTAGTACAAAAGGAAAAGAGAAAGAAATAGCCTCTTAATCCCTCTCAATCCATATTAGATGAGCCATCCTACCTGAGCACTTACCATCTCTTCGGTATGAAAAAAATTGATCTGACTCTTTATAGGTGCATCTATCACCCCCACTTATTGAATTAACACCAAAGCTTTTTAGAACCAATCTTGCTGCCTCATATAGATCAAGATAATATTTATTATTCAGATAAGTAAAGCAATGTTCAAAATTTTTATTTTTAGAAAGATACTGATATCTAACTTCCTCCCCTACTTCAAAAGATAACTTGGAAATTGCTGGACCTAAGTGCGCAACCAAATCCTTTACATCACAATTAAAAGAATTAATTAATGACTCTATAATTCCATCAGCTAAACCTCTCCAACCAGCATGGGCAATACCAATAATTGTGCCCTCTTTATTACATATAAAAACTGGCAAACAATCAGCCGTAAGCACTCCACAGACAGTACCAATTGTTTTGCTATAACTAGCATCAGCATCAGCTACTGATGATATTAAATCGGCATCAATGGTAATATTAGAGTGAGTTTGATTCAGCCACTTAGGGTTAGAGGGCAAATTATAACGACTCAAAAGTAAAGAGCGGTTAGCTAGAACATCACTCTTCTTATCATTAACATGCAGGGCTAAATTAAAGTTTTTAAAATTATGCTGACTAGAGCCACCATCTAAAAACCTTGGAGTAGAAAGTATCTTAACATTTTTGGGAAAAAAATTCATTAATCAAAATAATTAGGAATCAAATTTCTTTAAAACTCTTAAAAGCTCAAGCATATCGTCTGGAAGAGGAGCTTTCCATGTCATTACTTCACCTGAAATAGGATGACTAAGTGTTAACTTTTTTGAATGGAGTGCATGCCTCTTAAAATTCAGTAATGCTTGCTTTAAATCCTCACTTGCTTTTTTTGGAAAACGGACCCTTCCACCATACATAGGATCTCCAACCAAAGAGTGGCCAACATGCGAAAGATGAACGCGAATTTGATGAGTTCTTCCAGTTTCTAAAATTGCCTTAACATGAGTATGGCTGTTAAAACGATCAATTGCTCTATAGTGAGTTATAGCTTCCTTTCCAGAAGTTAAAACAGCTTGCTTAACTCTATCTTTAGGATCTCGGCCTAGAGGCTTATCAACAGATCCTCCAGCAATCATATGTCCATATACTATTGCAGAATATTCTCTATCAATAGAGTGATCTTGAAACTGTTCAACCAAATATTTCTGTGACTTTTCATTTCTAGCAACAACCATCAAGCCAGAAGTATTTTTATCTAATCTATGAACAATCCCAGCTCTATCTAATATTGATAGAGCTGAGTCATAATAAAGAAGTGCGTTTGCTAAAGTTCCTGTCCAATTTCCTGCTCCTGGATGAGTAACTAAACCATATTGTTTATTTATAATAATAATGTCTTCATCTTCGTATACAACATTTAAAGGAATTTTCTCTGCAACCCAATCATTATTTTGTTTTTGATTCAACGTTAATAACACTATTTCAGAGCCTACAGCTTTATCTTTAGGCTTAAAGAGTTCATTATGAATTAAAGCATCACCAGATTTAATCCACGCAGTTATTTTGGAACGAGAATAATCAGGAAGCATTTCTGCCATTGCACTATCAAGTCTATGCCCTTTCATACGATCTGGAATAATAATATTAAGAATTTCCATAGATTTATTTTATACTGGGATTAACAATCGTCTCAAATTATTAAAATTACTAGTTATTTAGTAATTAAGAACCTTTAGAAGTGGCTTTAAATATTCTTCATGTTTTTTCCAAGCCTCAGAACTTCCTTTGTAAATTTTTTGTCTGACCTGGAAAGTACTTGTTGTTTTAACAGCTCTTTTATTATTATGAAAGTTAAGACAGTTTTTATCCCAATCTAATTTACAGAATTGTAAAATTTTTCGAGTCTCCTCTTCTTGATTTTTAGTTAAATCTTCATAACAGACATCATATATTCTATTAGGGAATAACTGATACCAAAAATCCATTAGTCCCCGATATAAAAAGTAGTAATTAGCTAAATCATTTAAGTTATATGAGTACTCATTTCCATTAAAGTAATATTTATAAATTGACCAGCAAGTAGCCATTGCATCTCTTTTTAAATGAATAATCTTTGCCTCTGGAAAAGCTAATAATATAAACCCAATATACCTAAAATTCAATGGCATTTTATCTATAATATTCCTCTCAGGAATGTTCATAGTAGACAGATAATCTAAGTAATTTTGACGCAGAGATAATAAATCTTTTTCAGAAAAATTACTATGCTCACTTAGCAATGGAAAAACAAATTTATTTATAGTATTTAACTCTCCCGCACCATAAGCATCTTGGTGACTATCGATAATTTGCTCTACCAAGGATGTTCCAGAACGAGGCATACCAACTATAAAAATAGGTTTGATAGTTGTTGGAGTTAATAATGACTTTTTAACCTGTTTATAAGGTACATTAAAAGAATCTCTAATATTTGAAAATAGTTTTTGATCCTTATCAAAAGAATAATTTAATTCCTTTTTACGTAAACTATTTGCTTCATTTAAGAATTTAAATTGATCATTTTGATTATCAAGGCACTCGAAGACATGGGCTAAAGCAAAGTTAATTCCAATACGGTTAATTAGACTAATATTTTTTTCAGTTAACATAGACTTCATATTTAAAATTTGAGGTTCATTTTTGTTATACTTCTTGATACGGCTAAGTTCAAGATGGGCCTCAACAAATTTAGGATTAATCTTTAATGCCATTTCATAATTCTTAATAGCATCCTCTAGGTTACCAAGTTGCTTAAAAGCATTTCCAAGATTATTGTAAGGCTCAGCATATTCAGAATTACTTGCAATGGCTTGCTCATAACTTTTAATAGCATCATCTAACTTACCAGAGCCCATAAGAATATTTCCAAGATTATTATGGGCTTGAGCAAAGTCAGGCTTATAGGCTATTGCCCACTCATAGTTTTCGATTGCTGATTTAAGTTGGCCGTCCTCTTTCAGAGCTGTTCCTAGATTATTATAAGCTTCAGGATAATTTGGTTTAATTTCAATGGCATTCTTATAACTTTTAATTGCTCCACTTAGCTCTCCTGCTCTCTTCATAACAACACCAAGATTAAAATACGCTTCATCATAGTTAGGCTTAGCTATTATTGCAGCCTCAAAAGCTTTGATAGCATTTTGTAACTGACCAAGAGATTGATAACAAGCGCCTAAAATATTAAAAAATATTGGGATATTAGGATAATCTTTATGCAAGTCATTAATTGTATCTATTGCCTCTTGGAACTTTCCACTACTATAGAGAAAATAAACAGAATTAAGCTCCTCTTTTGTTATACTTTTCTGAATTTTCAAGTTGATGTTTTTTTCTAAGTCTTTCAGGCCTTTTTTTGCGACTGAGCTTTTAGGGTAGGCCTCAAGAACAGCTAGAAAGGTTTTTTTTGCCTCTTCAAAATCACTATTTTTTAAAAATCTCTGCGCCTGTGCTAGAAGTTTTTGTGGATTAATTTTCATTTAGTAATTTCAAACTAGTTAATTATTTTTATCAACTTAAGATAGCTTAGAATTATAGCAAGTGCATCCTCAATACTTTCTTTATCAGTATCAATTATTAATTTTGGATTTTCTGGCACTTCATAAGGCGAATCAATCCCAGTATAGTTTTTTATTTCTCCTAAACGAGCAAGCTTATAAAGACCTTTAATATCCCTTGATTCACATACTTCTAGACTAGCTTTACAGTATATTTCTATAAAATTATCATGCAAGATTAAGCTTCTTGCCTCATCTCGATCTTTTTTAAATGGACTAATAAAGGCAGTCATTACAATCAGTCCAGCATCCAACATTAGTTTGCTAACTTCACTAATTCGACGAATATTTTCAGCTCTATCAGCCTCACTAAAACCAAGATTAGAATTTAAGCCATGACGCACATTATCCCCATCCAATACAAATGTTTTACAACCAAGATTAAATAATTTTTCTTCCAAGGCATGAGCTAAAGTTGACTTACCAGATCCAGATAAACCAGTGAACCAGATAACCATTGATTGATGATTATTAGTTTTATTTCGTCTCTCTTTAGTAACTGTACCTTGATGATATATTACATTTGCACTTTTCATTTAAAAAAAATAATTTAAAAAAAATTGATATCATATTATCCATTATTTTAATAGTAGTTCATATTTTTAAATATGCGTTATTTATTGTATATCACTCAAAAAATTAATTTGACTCCAACTTCTAATAAAAACACTAGGCAAGTTGAGTAATTATTAAAGGAGATAAAGGTTAAATCAACTCTAAAATTTAATCAAGTTAAAATTGTGACTTAAAGTCTTATGATGTGGCGTCCCGTAGGAGATTTGAACTACCTGTTTCCAGGATGGAATCCTGGCGTCCTGGGCCACTAGACGAACGGGACAAAGGGTTTTATATGATATAACATTGGAACATTTGATTAAAATTTGCCTTTTTTAATTAAAAAAATGGCATCGCGTAGGGGAATCGAACCCCTCTTGCCAGGATGAAAACCTGGAGTCCTAACCGATAGACGAACGCGACATTAAAACTATTTTGCTTGGTGGAGCTAGGCGGGATCGAACCGCCGACCTCTTCACTGCCAGCGAAGCGCTCTCCCAGCTGAGCTATAGCCCCAAGAAACTAGGATGTTTAGCAAAAGCGTAAATTATAATCTGTATCTCATTTCAGTCAAGTCAAAATTGGTAAAATAATGCATTATGGAAAAAACATATACTAGCAATCAATACTCAATCGACGTGCTTTATCATATTGGTGCCTACGAAAATTCAATTCATTTTATTTTTGATGAGGCAACTATGACATGTGCAATCATTGACCCAGCATGGGAACCAGATTTATTTCTGAAGAAAATTAATAAAAAAGGTTACACCCTTACTGATATTTGGATTACTCACTGGCATGGTGACCATACAAATGCGGTCGATGAGTTAGCTAATAAAACAGGTGCAAAAATTACTGCTGGCGTAAATGAAGTTCCTTATCTAAATATTGAAAATAAAGTTCATACTGTTAATGATGGTGAAATCATCAAGCTAGGCGAAACTGCAATAAAAATTATTGAAACACCTGGACATACAGCTGGTGGTATTTGCTATCTTTTAGATGAGCACCTCATTGCTGGCGACACATTATTTGTTTATGGTGTTGGTATTTGCAGCCTTGCAGGCTCAAATCCAGTTACATTATTTCATTCACTTAAAAAATTATTGGCTGAAGTGGATGATGATATTCACTTATTATGTGGGCACAATTATGGTTCAGCAATAACAACAA
>Ga0209816_1002242_pt1 | contig 13827 bp, 13 predicted proteins | sample CoawatmetaG01DNA_FD_187509 | JGI IMG/M metagenome (GOLD analysis project Ga0209816, IMG submission 187509) | Marine microbial communities from the West Antarctic Peninsula - Coastal water metaG017-DNA (SPAdes) (version 2) | ecosystem: Environmental > Aquatic > Marine > Coastal ... | reverse complement strand
TCTCTTTTAGAGCACCAATCTCAATCAAATTGGTTAATTCTTCCCTTTGCTGTAATTACCCTTCTTGCTGCTATTGTTCAAATTTATATAGGTCTGAATAAAAAGAAATAACAGCTTTTTCATACCCCCAATTTATTTACCATATTATTTAAATTTAATTATTACAACTCCATCCAATAAAACGTAATCTTTATAGGCTATTGGTCCTTGATAGCTCTGTATTATTGCATCTCTAGGATTGCTTATTTTTAGAATCATTATATTTATGTTTAAATTATTAATTATGAAAAAGTTACCAAAATGGAAGGCATTTCTATTAATAGCATCAGCTTTGATTGTTGCAATTGGGGGGTGTTATGAGGCTTATATTAGAATGATTAACGCTTAATAGCTTTATCTAAATCTCTATCCTTGTATTTATCTAGTCTGTCGATTATTTCTATTTGAAACTTTTGTTCTTGCTGTACAGGTTCTTCTATTTGTGGTTTGGTAACTATATAAGGCAGTCCTAGTTGTATAAGTTTAAGTCTTTCTGACTTTGTCATAGTCTCTAAATCCAATGAGTCGATAGCTTCACTTATTATACTAGATAGTTTGTCTTTAATCTCACTAGTTAATTTATTAGGAGTGCCTTTCGTTCTTCCTCCATACTTCTTACCTGTCGTATTCATATCTATTTTAAACTACTTTTCTTATATAACGGAATTATAACTCAATTTTGTAAATTCAATCTGAAAAAAATATTTGACTATAGTTCAGTAGCTTTAGAACAAAGCGCGTTGAGAAAATTGCTAAAAGTCGAAAAGAACTCAAATGTCTGTCAATTGTCTGCCAGTTTTACTAAATTTAGATTGTTCTTTGAGATACTTATTGTCAATTAATAGTGGATGCTTTTAGTAGCTTTTCGAGACTGGTTAGAGAAGAAAAAACCCCTCACATCTGTGAAGGGCTTCGTGGTCCCACCTGGACTCGAACCAGGGACCACTTGATTATGAGTCAAGTGCTCTAACCAACTGAGCTATAGGACCGGTAATAGGGTGCAATATTAATACATTTTTTTAATACTAGAAAAAGAATACTATTCTTTATTCTCGGTGTTTTGACACAGTTCAATTAATACTCCGTTGGTGGTTTTGGGGTGAAGAAACACGATAAGCTTATTGTCAGCACCTTTTTTTGGTGTTTCTGAAATAAACTCAAAGCCTTCTTTCTTTAATCTTTCCACTTCTTCTAAAATATTATCTACATGTAGGGCTAAGTGATGTGCCCCCTCTTTTCTTGATTCTATAAACTTGCTTATTGGGCCGTTTTCATCTGTTGATTGCAAGAGCTCTATTTTTTGCTCTCCGATTTTAAAAAAAGAAGTGATCACGGATTCAGACTCAACTACCTCTGTTTTATAATGTTCTTTTCCTAAGAGTTTTGCAAAAAGAGCATTTGAAGTTTCGATGTTTTTTACAGCAATTCCTAAGTGTTCTATTTTATTAATCATACTACTAAATTAAATTAAAAAATATTGTTTTAATTATTTCATGTTGTAAATGTTTATTTTTACCAAATGGAAAGTAACAGACAAAAGAAAATTTCTAAAATACTTCAGCAAGATCTAGCAGAGATTCTTCAGGGTGCCGCATCAAAAGGCGGCCTTATGGGGGTTATTATTTCAGTCTCTAAGGTTTCTGTTACAACAGACCTTTCTATTGCAAAAGTGCACATAAGTGTTTTTCCTTCTGCAAAGGGAGAAGAAATTCTTGCGGGCATAAAAGCAAACACTCCTTTAATAAAGCATGAGATTTCTCAAAGAACAAGACATCAGCTAAGAAGAACTCCAAACTTTATGTTTTTTATAGATGACTCTTTAGATTATATTGAAAAAATTGACCGTTCCTTAAAAGGGACTGACAACCCTATTAAACCTTCAAACAAGTAAGCCTTGAACTTCTCTTATTATATAGCAAAACGTTACCTCTTTTCAAAGAGCTCTAATAATGCTGTAAACTTTATGTCCAGGCTGGCTGGACTAGGCGTTGTTGTTGGTAGTGCCGCATTATTTATTGTTTTATCAGGCTTTAACGGGCTAAAAGACTATAGCTTGGCTTTCACCTCTTTTGTTGACCCTGACTTAAAGCTAATTCCTGCAAAATCTAAAACATTTGTTGTAAAAGACTCTCTATTGAAGGATGTTTTGCAGCTTGAAAACTTCTTGAGTTATTCAAAAATCGTTGAGGAAGATGTTTTCTTGTCGACAAGCTTAAATGGGGAAATTGTATCTGTAAAAGGGGTCTCTGAATCTTATCCATTAAAAACCTCTAACTCTATTTTATATGATGGTGATTGGATAACTGGGCCCAATCAAATTGTTTCTGGCTGGGGGGTTGCAAACAAGCTCTCCTATGGTGTTTATGACTACTCAAAGTCACTTAAGCTTTACGCTCCAAAGCCTGGGAAGAAACAAATACTCTCGATTGACGACTCTTTTTCAAGACTAGATGTTGTTAATGTTGGTCTTTTTGAAATTAATGAAGCTTTAGATTTTTCTCTTGTTTACACAAGTCTAACAGATCTACAAAGGCTTCTTGGCTACGGCGAGGACCAGTTAAGCTCTGTAGAGTTTATACTTAAAGACCCTTCTAAAATCAAAGAGTCTATTGCGTTGTTAGAGTCTCGGTTTGGGCCTAGTTTTAAGGTAAAAACCAAAGAGCAGCTAAATGACACGCTATATAAAATGCTAAACACAGAGGAGGTTGCCGTATATCTTATATTCACGCTGGTTCTTGTAATCGCTCTTTTCAACTTGATTAGCTCAATAATTATCATGGTTTTAGAAAAAAGAAAAAACCTTAAAACGTTACATAACTCAGGCGCTACTCATGGGGAAATTAGAAACATCTTCTATTATCAGGGCTTGATTATTACGCTGCTTGGTGGGGCTATAGGGGTTTTTATAGGCTACCTTTTAATGTTAGTTCAGCAAGAATTCTCGTTGTTTATGATAACAAGTAGCTTGCCTTATCCGGTTAGCCCAAGACCTATGACTTTTGTAGTTGTCACGGTTACTATTTTAATTCTAGGCGCGGTTGCTTCTAAAATTTCTTCTAGCGTAGTTACTAAAGATCTTATTGGAAAGGCTTAAACAAATTCGTAAGCATAAAATTTATCATGAATTTCATTTAGAGTTGCAAAGACGTCGACGGAGTGATCGCTAGTTACTAGCTTTTGTCTAAAGGGCTTAAAATCTTGTATTCCCTTAAAATAATTTGTGTAGTGCCTTCTTGTTTCAAAGACGCCAAGCCTTTCTCCTTTCCATGCAATAGACATTTCAAGGTGCTTTCTTGCTGCAGAAACCCTTTCTGTTATAGAAACGGCTGGAAGATGCTCTCCTGTTTTAAAAAAGTGTTTGACTTGGTTAAAAAACCAAGGGTTACCAATACTTGCTCTTCCTATCATAGCCCCATCTAAACCGTACTTGTCTCTTATAAGCATTGCTCTCTCGGGCGTGTTTATATCTCCATTTCCGAAAATTGGAATATGCATTCTTGAATTATTTTTAACTTTTTCTATTTCAGCCCAGTTCGCCTCTCCTTTATACATTTGGGCTCTTGTTCTTCCGTGAATTGAGATTGCTTTACACCCAACATCCTGAAGCCTTTCTGCAACCTCTACTATTTTTATACTGTCTTCATCCCAGCCAAGCCTTGTTTTTACGGTAATTGGCAGGTGTGTTCTTTTGACCATTTCCCTTGTAAGGCTTTCCATAAGGTCAAGGTTTTTTAAAATCCCCGCTCCTGCTCCTTTTGACACAACTTTTTTAACCGGGCACCCAAAGTTAATATCGATAATATCGGGGTTTGATTTTTCAACAATTTCTACAGACCTAAGCATAGAGTCTAGGTTAGCTCCAAAGATTTGTATTCCTACAGGTCTTTCTTTTTCATAGATATCTAATTTCATCGTGCTTTTTACAGCGTCCCTAATAAGCCCTTCGCTTGAAATGAATTCGGTATAAACAACGTCTGCTCCATTCTCTTTGCACAAGGCCCTAAAGGGCGGGTCGCTAACATCCTCCATTGGCGCAAGTAAAAGGGGAAAGTCTGGTAATTCTATGTCTCCGATTTTTATCATTTAGGTAATTGTATTGTCAATTTGATTACAAATATACAGAACAATCTATAATTTGACTTTTCTGGTTTTTGCCACCTCAATAATGTCTAATTTTTATGTACTTTTGTTCCTTGCATCAAATTGCATATCCCTTAATGAAAAATATTAGAAACTTTTGTATTATAGCCCATATTGATCACGGCAAAAGTACTCTTGCTGATAGACTTTTAGAGTTTACTGGGGCTGTTACTGACAGAGAGAAAAAAGACCAGTTGCTTGACAGTATGGATTTAGAAAGAGAAAGAGGCATTACTATAAAGTCTCATGCGGTGCAAATGAATTATACTAAGGACGGGGTTGATTATGTTTTGAACCTTATAGACACCCCTGGACATGTTGATTTTTCATACGAAGTTTCAAGATCTATTGCTGCTTGCGAGGGCGCCCTTTTAATAGTAGATGCCGCTCAAAGTATTCAGGCGCAAACTATATCAAACTTATATTTAGCACTAGAAAATGATTTAGAAATAATCCCTGTTCTTAACAAGGTTGATCTTCCTAGCGCAAACCCAGAAGAGGTAACAGACGATATTGTTGACCTTTTAGGCTGTAAGGCTGAAGAGGTGATTCCGGCAAGCGCGAAAACAGGCCTTGGAATAGAAGATATTATAAACGCAATAATTAAGATAATTCCTGCCCCTAAGGGCAATTGCGATGAGCCTTTACAGGCGTTGATTTTTGATTCTGTTTACAATCCTTTTAGAGGGGTAGAAACCTATTTTAGGGTAATTAACGGAAGTATTAAAAAAAACCAACAAATTAAGTTTATAGCAACAGACAAGACGTATGGCGCTGACGAGGTTGGTACTTTGAATTTAACTCAAACCCCGAAAGCAGAAATTTTTGCTGGAGATGTTGGCTATCTTATAACAGGAATTAAAGAGGCGAAAGAAGTAAAGGTTGGAGACACAATAACAGACTCTAAAAACCCAACACAAAATGCTGTTGATGGTTTTGAAGACGTAAAGCCAATGGTTTTTGCAGGAATTTACCCTGTAGATACAGAGGATTACGAAGAGCTAAGAAGCTCTATGGAAAAGCTTCAGCTTAATGATGCTTCTTTGGTTTTTATCCCTGAAAGTTCTGCTGCTCTAGGCTTTGGTTTTAGGTGTGGTTTTCTTGGAATGCTTCACATGGAAATTATTCAAGAAAGATTAGAAAGAGAGTTCGGAATGACGGTAATCACAACCGTTCCTAACGTTTCTTATCTTGCGTATACTAGAAAAAATACGGATTTGCCGGTTACGGTAAACAATCCAACGGACCTTCCTGACCCGTCAACTATTGATAGGGTAGAAGAGCCGTTTATAAAAGCAACAATAATTACGAAATCAGATTTTGTAGGAAACGTAATGTCTTTATGTATTGACAAAAGAGGTTTAATTAAAAGTCAAACCTACCTAACAACCCAAAGAGTTGAGCTAACTTTTGATATGCCTTTAGCGGAAATTGTTTTTGATTTTTACGATAGGCTAAAGACGGTATCCAAAGGGTATGCTTCTTTTGACTATTCTCCAATTGGAATGCAAACCTCCAAGCTTGTTAGGGTTGATATTTTATTAAACTCTCAGCCTGTTGACGCGCTGTCTGCTTTAATACACGCTAGTAGCGCTCACTCGATTGGTAAAAAAATGTGTGAAAAGCTTAAAGAACTTATTCCAAGACAGCAATTTGATGTTCCTATTCAGGCTGCAATTGGTGCTAAAATAATTTCAAGAGAAACTATTAAGGCTTTAAGAAAAGATGTTACCGCTAAGTGTTATGGGGGTGATATCTCTAGAAAAAGAAAGCTGTTAGAAAAGCAAAAGAAAGGTAAAAAGAGAATGCGTCAGGTAGGAAATGTTGAAATTCCTCAAGAAGCTTTTATGGCTGTTTTAAAGCTTAACGACTAGTCTTTCATTGTAAGTCTTAATACAGAACAAGCAGATTTTTCGGTAAACTTATCTTTTCCCGTTCCAAACAATACACTAATCCAATTATCCTTTTGGGGTGTGCCTAAAATTAGAAGGTCATATCCCGCTGACACTGTCGAAATCGTTTCAATAGAATCGTTGTTTTTTAAAATCTGAACCTGACTTGTGGTTTTAATTTTAGAAGTTAACCTTAGTGAGTTGCTTTTTATGGCATCAATTTCTTTGTCTGGAGTTTGCTCTGAAACCACATGTAAAAGAGTTAGCTCTGCGCCATAAAAAGAGCAGATTCTTTCTGCCACGGCTAAAAAGTTTTTATCCTTTCTTCCTGGTCTTAAAGCCAAAAGAACCTTGCTAATGTATCTTACGCCATTATCTTTAAATAGCGCAAAATCAGACTTAATATTTGTAAGTAGCCAGCCTATTGGATTGCTAACCAGTATTCCGCTATGAGCTCTTCCGTTCCAGCCCATTACCAGCCAGTCACAGTTTGTTTGACTGCTTAGTCTGTCTATTGTGTTTGATAGCTCGTGGGTTACTACAGACTCAAAATCAACCTCTATGTCTTTGCTTTTCGAGAGGTCAGAAATTCTTCTTTCTAATGAGATTATTTTAGGGTCGTCTTTCATAAAGGCGTCTAAAAAAGTTTGATTAGGCACCTCTGTTATATTAACTGTTTGTATAGCGTCTCTCTGGTTTATAGCAGCCGCAATTTCCACCAGCATTTCAGCAGACTGCTCGTTGCCTAAAAGCGGCACAACCACTCCAGCGTTAGGATTTAGGGCTCCGTCAAAGTTTTGGCTTTCAATATTGTTAACTGCTCTTTGGCTATCTTTTTTTTGCGCTTTCTTTTTTGTGTAAAACAGATATAGGGCGGGCCTGTGGCCGTAGTTCCTTAAAACGCCTGTGCGTGTTGCGTCTTTGCCAAAAAAATAATAGACTACTCCGCCAACAATAAAAATAACAAGGATTGCTATCGCGGGCATTGGCCCAAGGAAAACTAGCAGTACAATTCCGCTTATTATTCCAAAAATTTGAACAAACGGATAAAGCGGTGATTTATATGTTGGCCTGTACCATTGGGCCGAAGTTTCTCTTAAAATTATTACTGAAAGGTTTACTGAAATAAACATCATAACCTTAAAGGCGCTAGCTAGCTTTGCGATTTTCACAACGTCTAAAAAAAGAATTACGAAGGTCATTGCCACGCAGGTCATTATAATCGTAACGACGGGGGTCATGTGTTTAGAATGAATTTTGCCCATAAATTCTGGAAGCAGCTTGTCTCTAGCCATTGCAAAAGGAAACCTAGAAGAGGCTAGTACGCCAGAGTTTGCCATAGACATTAGTGTTATAACTCCAATAATTGCTACAGCATATCCGACCTGTTCTCCGGCAAGAATTGTTGTGACCGTGTAAATAGGCTTAATATCAACAGAAAGCTGATCTAGAGGAATGTTTCCTACAAGAACGAATGAAATAAAAACATAAATAGTTGCAATAATAACCAAAGACAGAATCATTGCCAGTGGCAGATTCTTTGAGGGGTTCTTTATTTCCCCTGCGATTGCAGCAACTTTTGTTACGCCCGCATAAGAAATATAAACAAAAGCTATTGTGGAGATAAGGCCTGTATTGCCTTCTGTCATAAATGGGGTTAATAGCTTTGCGTCAATGTTTTGAAGGCCAAAAAATGAAATTAAAATTAAGGAGATAACGCTTATGGTAACGACAACCATTTGAACCTTGCCCACTTTCTTAACTCCGTATATGTTTAATAATAAAATAATTGCCAAAAAAGATATTGCAACAAGCTTTGTAAGGCCTTCGTCAATATTTACAACGACCGATAAATATGCTCCAAAGCCCACTAAGGCAAAAGAACTTTTTAACAAAAGAGAAAGCCAGAGACCAATACCTGAAATAGTTCCAAATAATGGGCCAAAAGCTCTTTCGATGTATACGTACGTTCCGCCTGAAGAAGGCATTGCTGTTGCTAGTTCTGACTTAGAAAGCGCTGCTGGCAAAATACAAATAGCGGCTAATAAGTAGGCCAGCCATAAGGAGGGTCCTGTTTTGGCCGCGGCTATTCCTGGCAAAACAAAAATACCACTACCCAGCATACCCCCAACACTTATTGCGATAACGGCGGACAGACCCAAACTTCTTTCTAGCTTCTTCAAATTATTGTTTTATATTTATAAAAATAGTAAATAATCTCGTTAAATGAATTTATATCCTATTAATGCTGGAAATTTCAAGCTAGACGGTGGTGCTATGTTTGGGGCTGTTCCTAAAACAATTTGGAATAAAACAAACCCAGCAGATAGTAAGAACTTGATAGATATCTCTGCTAGGTGCCTTTTAATTGAGGACGGAAAAAGACTTATTCTTATTGATACCGGGATGGGGGACAAACAAAGTGACAAGTTTTTTAGCTACTACTCTTTATGGGGGGAAGACACCCTTGGGGGCTCTCTTAAAAAGGCGGGGTTTTCTGTTGAAGATATTACAGACGTTTTTTTTACCCACCTACATTTTGATCATTGTGGGGGTGCAATTAAAAGAACCTCCTCTGGAGAAAGTTTTGAAGAGGTTTTTAAGAATGCTGTTTTTTGGACTAATGAGAGCCATTGGAATTGGGCGCTTGAGCCGAACAAAAGAGAGGGCGCTTCTTTTTTAAAAGAAAACCTTTTGCCGATAGAACAGTCTGGAAGATTAAAGTTTATTTCTGCTAAAAACGGGATGATCTCTTTCGCTTCTGAATTAGGTTTTGATATTTTTTACGCAGATGGTCACACCGAAAAACAAATGATACCAATTATTTCATATAAAGGACAAAAAATTGCTTTTGCAGCAGACCTTATCCCCACGGCTGGTCATGTTCCTTTGCCGTATGTAATGGGGTATGACATAAGGCCGCTTACAACTCTTAAAGAGAAAGATTTCTTTTTAAATTATGCGGTTGACAACAATATTCTTTTATGCCTGGAGCACGATAGTGTTAACGAAATTCTTTCTTTAAAGAAAACCGACAAAGGCGTTCGTATTAATAACCTTTTAAAATGTAATGATGTTTTTTAGAATCCTCCCTTTATTATTATTTATTGTTTCTTGTTCAAATAAGCCTGTTTTAGACTGGCAACAACACGTCGACTATACTATGGTTATTGACGTTGATGCTGAAAAAAGAACCTACTCAGGAACACAAGAGCTGGTCTATACCAACAACTCTCCAGACACTATTCGTCGGGTTTTTTACCACCTGTATTTTAATGCCTTTAAGCCTGGAAGCGAAATGCAAATAAGCTCTTCAGAAATTAGGGACGACAAAAGGTCGGTTTCAAATAAAATACTTGCTCTTGAAGAAAAAGATTACGGAAACATTCGTGTTATAGAGCTTTTTCAAGATGGTACATTGTTAAGCCTTAAGAACCAGGAAACAATTTTAGAGGCGGCTCTTGCTTCTCCTCTTTTGCCTGGGGCAAAGACCACGCTAAGTATGCGTTTTGAGGTTAGCCCTCCTAAAGAAGTTAGAAGAGCCGGAAAAGACAATAAAGATGGGGTTGCTTTTTCTATGGCCCAGTGGTATCCTAAGTTGAGTGAGTATGATAAACAGGGGTGGCATGCAAACGCTTACCTCGGTAGAGAGTTTTATGGGGTTTGGGGTGATTTCGATGTTACAATTAATATCGACAAAGAATACACTGTGGCAGGAACAGGCTACTTAAAAAACCCAGAGAAAATTGGCCACGGCTATGCAGAACTTAAAGAGCCTTACGTTTCTGAAAAGTTGTCTTGGAACTTTATAGCCCCTAATGTTCACGACTTTAGTTGGGCTGCGGACACAAATTACATTCATGATGTTGTTGAAGTTCCTAACGGCCCTGTAATGCACTTTTTTTATAAAGACGAAGAAGATTATGTTGAGAACTGGAAGATAGTTCAGCCTTATGCTGTTCGGTTTATGGAATATTTTAGCGAAAAAATTGGGCCTTATCCTTATAAGCAGTATTCAGTAATTCTAGCTGGGGACGGGGGTATGGAATATGCAATGTGTACGTTTATTGGTGGTGTTAGAGATTTTGAAAGCCTGGCGGGAGTTATTTCACACGAAATAGCACATACTTGGTTTCAGTTTTTACTTGCAACTAACGAGTCCAAACACGCCTGGATGGATGAGGGTTTTACTAGCTACATAAGTGACCAGGCAGAAAACCAGATATTAGAAAAAGAGTTAGAGCTTCCAAACAGAAGAGCTTATGGAGCTTACTTTAGGGTTGTTCGTTCAGGAAAAGAGGAGCCGCTTACCACACACGCAGATCGGTTTTCGTCCAGTCGCAACTATGGAGTGTCTGCTTACAGCAAGGGTTCTGTGTTTTTGTCTCAACTGGGTTATGTTGTCGGAGACGACGTCTTGACGGAAATTTTAAAAGAGTATTACAACAAATATGTCTTCACGCATCCAGACCCGGAAAAGTTTATTCGTATTGCTGAAAAAGTTAGCGGCCAAGAACTAGATTGGTACTTAATGGATTGGGCTCAAACCACAAAAACAATAGATTATGCCGTTGTTGGCTCAGAGGTTCTTTTGTCTCAAAAAACACTGTATTGCGACTCTCTTATAGCAAGTGGGCAGGAGCACGAACACTCTGTTGTTTCTTTAAAAAGAGAAGGCGAAATGGCGCTTCCTTCAGATGTTTTAATAGAAACGGTAAATGGGCTGGTTAAAAACTATCACGCCCCTTTATTAATGAGTCGGGGACACAAACCTGTTGGCGCTGGTGTTCGTCTTTTAGAGCCTTGGAGTTGGGCGAAAAAACACTATTCTTTTGATGTTTGTATCACAAAAGAGTCTATCGCTAAAATCGTTATAGATCCGCTTAATAAAAGCGCTGATACAGACAAAAAGAACAACTCTATTTAGTAATTTTATTTATACCTTTACGGGGTAAAAAAAGATGGTTTTATGTTAGCTGTAGAGAGATTAAAGTCTAAAAAAGAAATAAGCTTTGTTTTTGACAAAGGGCTTTCTGTTTCTTCTTTTCCTATTAAGCTTTTTTATATAAAAAATAAGGAGGCCGTCAAATCCAGCGTTGCTTTTACTGTTGGTAAAAAAAGAATAGGGCTGGCGGTTGACAGGAATTTAGTTAAAAGAAGAATGAGAGAGGCTTTTAGGCTAAACTGTTTAGGTGATGATTTGTTTGTTGGGCACTCTTTAGTGTTTGTTTATCTAGACGCTAAAATTAACTCGCTTGATCAAATAGTTAAAGGGTTTAATGTGGTAATGGAGAGGTTTAACTCTAAAAAAAAATAGTCTTTTGAGAACTTTTTGTCTTTTTGTCTTTTTGTCTTTTTTGGGCTTTTCTCAAGAGAAAAAACATACCGTTTATTTTGAAACAGATTTTTCGGCTGTCTCAGACATTGAACAGAACAGGCTTTTGTCTTTTTTATTATCTATTAGTGAGGAAAACATTTCTGCTGTAGAGGTTTATGGTTTTTGTGATGACCGCGGAGCAAGTTCCTATAACTTAATTTTGTCACAACAAAGGGCTGAAGGAATTAAAAAAATTCTATTATCAAACGATGTCGACCAAAAAAAAATAACTAATGTAGACGGAAAAGGAGAGCTTCTTTTTAGAACGATAAAGACTGTAAGCGCGAAAAGGCTTAGAGCGTTAAATCGTAAGGTTGAGCTTGTTGTTTCTTTAGATAAAGTGGAGCAAGAAAAAAAAGAGGTTATTAAAAAAGGAAGCTCTTTACTTATTGAAAACCTTCTTTTTTTAACTGGTTACTCTTATTTAACTCCTAGCTCTAAAAAAAGTCTTGACGTGGCTTTTAATAAAATAAAAGACCTTCCTTTTTCTTTTATTATTCAAGGGCATGTTTGTTGTACCTCTGGTCAAAAAGACGCTATTGACAGGGCTACAAAAAAAAGAAACCTTTCTTTGGTTAGGGCAATGTTTGTTTATGATTATTTTATCGAGAAGGGGATTGATCCAAAAAGAATGTCTTATGAAGGGATGGGCCACCGTTTTCCATTAGGCGGAAGGCCTGAAAAAGACAGAAGGGTTGAAATCTTGATAGGGTCAGGTCTTTAATACCATTTTTATATGAGGAATGTTATCTTCTAAATATTCTTCTCCAATTTTTTTAAACCCTAGGTCGTCGTAAAATTTTATTAAATATTTCTGTGCTGAAATTTCTATGTTTTCTTCGTTGTATTCGTTTTTTAACTCCTCTATAGACTTCTGCATTATTATTTTTCCGTAGTCTTTTTTTCTACTTTCTTTTTTTACTATTACCCTGCCTATGCTAGCGTTTTCGAAGTAATCACCTTTTTTAAACAGCCTCGTGTATGCTATTACTTTTCCTTCTTCTTCGCCAACAAGGTGTATTGCTTTTTGGTCCTTATTATCTAAGTCTTGGTAGATACAGTTTTGCTCAAGAACAAAAACCTCTAACCTAAGCCTTATTATTTGATAAAGCTTCTCTTTGCTTAACTGCTGGTATGTGTATGTTGTTATTTTCAATCTTTATTGTTTATTTTTTCCACTCTCCTTTGGTGCCTGCCTCCTTCAAAAGGTGTGTTTATAAAAACATCTACCATCTCTATAGCTTCTTCAACCGTCACATATCTAGCAGGAACACTTAGTATGTTAGCATTATTATGTTCTCTTGATAGTTTGCATATTTCTTTATTCCAACAAAGAGCCGACCTAACCCCTTGATGTTTGTTAGCACTCATAGAGGCTCCGTTTCCGCTGCCACAAATAATTATCCCAATTTCTGAGGTGTTGTTTTTTATGTCTTTGGACACTGGATGAATAAAATCAGGGTAGTCTACACTTTCCTCAGAGTCAGTTCCGTGATTTGTTACTTTAAAACCCTTTTTACTTAAGTGTTCAATTATTTGAAATTTATATTTTGTTCCTGCGTGATCATTACCAATTGAAACGTTCATAAGCTGTGGTTTTGTTGTTAATATCTAAATATAATTATTAATAACTAATAACGTTTTGTAAAGCTGTTTTTTATCTTAACAAATTAGTTTGTAAAAGCAATTTTACTTGTTGTTTTTTGTTTACATATTCTTAACTAAAAACGACGAGTTATTAACTGCTTTTTAGTTTTTATTTATTAAACTTCTTCTTCTTTTTATAAAAAACAATTTTGTTAATTATTTGTTTATTCTACTAATTATTAGTCTTTTACTTATTTACAACTTGTTTATATCCTATTAACTAAATCTTAATAAAACAATATCAAATTTATTTTAAAAAAGTTTTAGTAGGTATTAACAGTCTATAATAACAATCATTTATTATTTAATTAATTTAAAAAAAATAGTATTATGTATATAAATGTTTATAAGTTAGATTATTGGTTTTTTAAAAGAATAAATTAAGGACTAAATTAAAAACAAAGCGTAATAATAATCTAAAAAGTTATATCATAAAAGAACAACCTTTTATATTTAAGAAATTTAAGATTTTTCAAGCAAATACCGCTATGAAGGTTGGTACTGACGGTGTTCTATTAGGAGCCTGGTGTCCATTAAAAAGTAAACCAAATAAAATTTTAGATATAGGTAGTGGTACAGGTCTTATTTCTCTTATGTTAGCTCAACGTTCAAATGCTACAATTATAGATTCAATTGAAATAGAAGAAAAATCCTTTGAACAAACAGTAACTAATTTTGAAAATTCAGATTGGCACGATAGATTATATTGTTATCATTCTTCATTTGAAGATT
>Ga0209816_1002241_pt1 | contig 13830 bp, 18 predicted proteins | sample CoawatmetaG01DNA_FD_187509 | JGI IMG/M metagenome (GOLD analysis project Ga0209816, IMG submission 187509) | Marine microbial communities from the West Antarctic Peninsula - Coastal water metaG017-DNA (SPAdes) (version 2) | ecosystem: Environmental > Aquatic > Marine > Coastal ... | reverse complement strand
TACTAGTATAAACAAGGAGACCAAATGAAAAATCAAAAAATCCAAATCGTCCTCACTCTCGCAATTTGGGCGATCGCAGGACTATACTTTATCGACTGTCTTTTCAACACCCTCGAAAATCTCGAGATCCTAGGATCATCTATGCTAGCGTTCAAACCATCTTTCTCAGTTCACAACCTCATTCCAAAGTCCCGCAAATATGGGGAGTCTGACCACAAGCGTAACTATGGTGGGCTACATACCCCAATCTACCGAGTGCTTAACAGTGTGTCTAAAGACCTGTTAGATAGGGGACTATACGGGGCTTGCACAATTATGATGGCTCGGAGCCAGTTCAAGGCAATCTCCTACAAGTCCCTATTTCACGTGACTATGGCGTATGGCTACTCGTCCGTTACTATCGGGGGTCGTCAAATCTTCGGGGTGGATGAGCACAGTAGAACCATCTATCACATCGACGCTAGCGGACGTTTAGCCGTTACCGACTATAATCAAAACTATGATATGACCGACGTCATCGCTCAAGTAGCCGAGGCCATCGAGGTTCTAGCCGATTGCTACATCGCCCCAGTTATCGAGCATGTAGAGGTCAAGCCTATTCGTTGGACTCTCAAGCGTGTGATGTTAGACCGACCTTATCATGGGGCTATCAAAGGTCGTAGTGTCTCGGTAGTAGCGAAGTTCTTGAGAGCATCCAAAAAACAGGTTCGATGGTGTGTTGAATGGATGGATAAGGATAACAACGACAATTTGAGAATAGAAAAGGGTGGATGGCACAACGCCTACAAGGTCGAGATTGACGGCATCGTAGCGTGGCTCCCACACTCGATTCTAGGGGGCTTGCATGATACACCGTTCACATTGAAGAACCAAAAAGCGTGTCGTCTAGACGTCCCTGAATGGTGGGTATGTAAGAACATTACCGAACACTTCGTAGCACCGTTCTAATCTATCGGTAGCCCCGAGGTTATAGAACATCCTATGAGGCCGGTAGCACCGGTCTTGTTCGAGACCTCATATAGTTTACATAACCATGAGTATGAAATAATCTTGGCAGCTGGACATATTCTGTCCGAAAAAGTTACCCTAATTGTTTGACGTATACACCATAACGCGTTACATTACTACTATGGAAACAATGTTGTTTTCACACAGATCGGGAGATCAACCATGGACAAGACACAATTACTACACACCATCCGCTACAACGCTTGCCAAATCAAAATTGAGGCAGTCGCTACTTCTGCAACATTGGATAACTATGACTACCTACTCAACCTCTCAAAGAGAATGGACGCCATCGAGCGTTGCATTCTTTCTATTGGGAAAGAGTTTGCAAATGAACCAGCAGCCAACTTGGTATCGAACTCTATCCATAAGGCTATGGTAGCCCTCATCCCTCCTTTCGGACTAGGAGACTTCGACTGGGCTGGTGCTGGTGAAGACCTCGCATGGGAGGTACTTAAGGCACACAACATTCTTCAAGCCTGTGATGAAGACGGCATGGCTCAAGGTGTCTGCGATAGACACAACCTCTTTGTAACCATGTGTGAGTTACAGGAGAAACTTGATGAGGAATGGTTGACCACCATAGCAAACGACTAAGGTTTTGTTGCCTTTGCTTTTGAGCCTGCGTTTTTTAACGTGGGCTTTTTTGTGGGGGTCCCCCTCCCCCTACACCCTCGAGAATGGAGGTGAAATAAGTACTTGTATGTGGGCTTTCGCCCACGAGCGCAGCGAGGTACATTTATACCCTCTGTGAAATTTCCCAGAATCGTACTTCCCCATTCGGACCGGCATCATAGAACTTTTGAAGAAAGGTTTCGAAAAAATTTCTTAAAAGAATTTTCAGGACTTTCACCTCCCTACTTACTTTAGGAGGGATTGCATTATGCTATTATTTGCGCTACTATGGGCGTGTTCAGACATCGCCATCAATGAGGTTAAACAACCGGAGATCATCGTTGCCCCGACAACTTTAGATTTTGGACACTTACTATCGGGATATGAGTCAGATACAATGACTGTTACAATTGCGAACGGGGGCGGGGCGGACCTTGTCATAGATCGGTTGGAAATCAACGGAGAAAATTATTTTGTTGATACAAATGGTTTTGTTGTTCCAGCTGGTGGTTGGTATCAAATTGATGTGGGATATGCCCCCGTTACATTTGAACACAACGAGGGATACATGGATATCTATTTGGAGGGCGATGAAGAGCCTTCTGAGGGTGTCTGGTTAAACGGGAATGGTGATGCACCTGTAATTAGTGTAACGCCAGCAGAGCTTGATTTTGGAAGCCCACTGTTAGGATGTGATACAACAACAGAAATCTTGATTCAGAATGACGGAAATGTTGATTTGATTATTGACGATATTGATATTATGGCTTCAGTACCACCCGATATTACAATTGAGTTCGGATCCCTTCCAGAATTTCCATGGATACTAGAACCAGCAGCTCGGATCGAATTTTTTGCGAACTATTCGCCACTAGATGAGAGCAATGATCTTACAATATATGATATAAGTTCAAGTGATCCTTTGACACCGGTGTTTAATGCACTCGCCGAAGGCTCTGCCGTACTTTCAAATGAAGTGATCCAAAAATGGCTCCAAGATTCAAAATTGATTGTCGATATCATCTGGGTTATTGATAACTCAGGTTCTATGTCAACCTATCAAAGTATGTTAGGGCAAAACATGGCTGATTTTATGCAAGTTTTCCTGTCTTATTCGCCTGACTTTCAGATTTCCTTTATCACAACCGACTCGCCGTTGTTGATTGGACATATTTCTTCGCGAAGTACCTTGGATCCTCTAAATGAATCCGTGGCTGCGATAAACTCTATTGGGGTAACTGGTTCTGGTTGGGAAAAGGGATTGCAGATGCTGAGAGATTGTATGCTTGGAGGCGAGTGCGTAACATGGATGAGGCACGATGCGACTCTTATTGCGATTTTCCTATCTGACGAGCCTGATAATTCGCCTTTTACAGTAAGTTCTTTTATCGCAGACTTTGATTCCGTTAAGCCGGACAAGTTTATTCCATATGCTATCATTGGCGACGTCCCTCAAGGATGCCCTTCAAACACTGGGTGGAATACTCAACCTGGTTGGGGCTACTATGACATCGTGCAACACTATGGATCGCAATGGTGGAGCATCTGTGGTGAAGATTGGGGCACAAAGATGGAAGAGATCGCGCTTGAAGTTTCAATACAAACTGTTTTTGAACTAGACTCCGAAGATCCGCATCTCGACACGATTCGCGTGTGGATCAATGGACAAATAGTCACATCTGGTTGGGAATACGACGAATCTTTAAATGCTGTTGTCTTTGAGTATGAGGATGCTCCGGAACATGGTGATACTTTAGAGGTTGGTTATTCTTCTTGGGGATGTGACCAAGAATAGTGTCCAGAAATTGTATTAAGTTCGTGAATTAGAGTTTGAAGTGAAAAAAATTTGGCGAAATCTAATTCACGGGCTTATGTCTTTCGTATCGTACTATTTAATTCGAGGGTGCGATCATGAAAATTAGAATTAAAATCAAAAAGAAGCTCGAAGAGATCTCTTCGATGGGTGGTGGTGCTGGTGGTACTGGAGATGTTGCTATCGGACCAGCGAAACATCCAGATGACCTTCCCAACAATGGGCTTGTCGAAATGTTCTCAACTCAAGGGATACAAGGTGGGATTGTAATCTCTTTATCTTCCGGAGAGGCACATCATTGGGGTCATGTCCAACGTTCTAAAGCTCAAGGGCTACGAAACGTCATGGAAGAAGACACGGAAGAACTAAAAGAGGAAGCTATAGACGAAAAACTTCAAGAAATTCAACAATTTCGAAAGAAAATGCTGCGAAACCTTCGAAAATAGTGTATAATGTACTTAGGAGGTATGATATGAAAGAATTATTTGAAGTAATGGGGAAACTTAAAGACAATCGCAATGGCGATGTGGTGACTTTTGACTTTGACAACACAGTTGTTAAGTCTTTTTCTAACAAAACAGTCGATGGTGAAGAAGAATATCAGTTCGGAGGCATCAACAGAGAGATTATTAAGCGAATTAAAACGTTTAAGGAAGAAGGTAAGACGGTTTTTATCGTTACATCTCGACAAAATCACTTAGAAAGCCCCGAATCTTCGGTAAAATCATTACTAAGAGACCTAAAAATTGAAGTCGATGGTGTTTTTTACACCAACGGTGAACCAAAAGCGCAGAAATTGTACGAACTAGGCTCTACATTGCACTATGATGATGACCCAGCTGAGCGTGAAGCTATTAAAGCTTACAAAAATTTACATAAAAACTTCAACATATTGGTAAAAGACCCTGAAGAGTTGGTTAAAGATATCGATGCTATAGCTAAAGGTGTCATTATTACCTCCGATCACAAGATCATTATAGCTCAAAGGTCAGATTCGCATGAATGGGACGCACCCGGTGGACACATACAAGACGGTGAAGAGGCAAACTTTGCCTTTTGGCGTGAAGTAAAAGAAGAATTAGGTATGGAAGTTGATGAAGTTAAGTTCCTTGACAAGACCGAAACCACTTGGAAGGGTGTAACGAAGGATTCTTTCTACTTTTTTGGTAGAACAAGTCAACCATCGGACATGCTTGATGGTATAATCAACCTGCAATGGGAAGTTTCTGATTGGTTCTGCGGTGATTACGAAGAAGTGGTCCGGAAATGCAAGGGAAATGCAACACAGAACCTTACAAACGTGCTAAATATGTTGGAACATCAGCAAGAGATGATTGAATCGTATCAATATAGACCTAGAAGTAGCGTAATTAAAAGTAAACGGACTGATGGTTCAAGCGTTCTCACAGAAGGGGACTATCAAAAAGACTCTACTAGATTGAAAAGCTATACTCAAGATGCAAATCAGTTTTTGAGTACTGGACCACAGACCGATGGTTCACCATATAAGAATATGAGAGCCATCAAAGGTAAATCAGCCCCTCCGGGAGCACCCGGTGGTGGTGCAGGACCAATGGAAGAGGCTGAAAGTAAAAAATTGCAAAAAAAAATAACAATTTCTATCATTTCTGATCTCGATGAGAAGAAGAAGCGTAAGAAACGCAAAAAGAAAGCAAAAAAACGCAAATCTACAAGCCGAAAAAATTCTTATTGGCCATATGGAGGTTATTCCACACACTCCAGTGACTATGACGGTGGTGATGGCGGTGGTGATGGCGGCGGCGGGGGTGAGTGATGCCAAATGAAGAGTATGCAATAGCGAAAATGATGCAAACAACAGTTTTTATGCTATTTATGTTGTTCATCGGAGTATTTTTTGGTCCCGAATGGTCAATTATTGCTCTATTAAGTTTAATTTACATGAGGTAACAACAGTTATGAAGATTTCAAAGAAAAAATTGGCTAAAATAATCAAAGAAGAGTGCAATCGTGCAATGAATGAGGACATAATGGACCATGTAGACATGGAAGGGAAGATGGCTAAGCGACAATTGTCTCAAATTGCTGCATATTCAGCAGAATTAGAGCAAATGCTCATGGATGATACGCAATTAGAGGCTTGGGTGCAAGCAAAACTCACAAAAGCGGCTGATTATATCAAAACAGTCAAGCATTATGTCGAATATGGTATGGAAGAAGGCGAATATGACCAAGTTAATGGTGAAAAGGTCGGACAAATGGATTCAAATGTTGCAAATGCAGCAGAAATGATTGATTTAGGACCTCAAGATGATGATATTTATCGATATTAAGTAAAATGGGTAAGAAAATCATCATAAAAGACGAAAAAAAGTTCAAATCTATGAAAAATAACGCTCTTGGGTCGTCAAGAGTGGCTAATTTGGAGATTGGGGACATCGTCTCTTGGAGTTCATGGGGTTGGAACCTCGATCAGAACGTCTTTGAGGACAAAGAAGGCCTACTATTGGAGATAATAGAGGAGACTAGGCTCACTAATATCGTGTTAATAGCTAAAATCATGCCCTTTGGGAGCTCTGAATATGAATTTATACCTTTACTTTCATTGAAAAAAAGCTTAAAAAGAGACTAATTATAGTATGAATTGCACAATTAAGAACCCTGCCAACCATGACTTAGGTGACCTCGAGACTCATATACATGAAATGTATGACTTTTTTGCGTCCAAATACGGGTTCAAGAAGGCCCCTACAATGGTCTTTGACTCCGACCCTAGTAATCAGTCCAATGTACTTGGTAAAACGGCTTATTACGACCCTCAGAGCCTTGAGATACATATATTCGTTGATGGAAGACATTCGAAGGACATGCTAAGGTCAATTGCTCATGAATTAATACACCATAGGCAGAATTTAGAGGATAGATTGGACACCGGTGGCTATAACGGCCCGGGATACTATTTAGAGAACGATGAATTAAAAGATATCGAACATGAAGCTATGCTTGAAGGCAATGCTACAATGCGAGAGTATGAAGATACTAAAAAATACAAGGAGAACAAAGACATGTCTTTGAATGAATGGAAAAACAATGAATTAAATCAACTTCTGATGAAGAAGTTTGGAATATTGAAAGAAGGTGAGATGCCTGCTGGATTAAAGAAATATATGGATGGTAAGAAATCCGATAGTGATAATGCTGGTGAAGATACTGAAGGAAGGAAGGAAGATGAAGAAAATCTAGATGAAAGCAACTGTATGTCAGAAGAGGACAAATGTTCGAATTGTGATTCTGATCCATGTGATTGTAAAGAGTCACCTAAAGAAAAAATTCAAGAAGCACTAAAAAGAATCGCAAACGCTAAAAGAATATTTTTAAAAAATAAAAGGATTAAGTAATGAATCGCAAAGAAGAAACCTTACTCAGAGAGTTTTTACGAGACAATTTGATTAAACCAGTCATTAAGCAACAAAAGGAAGAAAAGAGAGTGCGACAGTGGGTACGTTCTTTAATAAAAGAAGCTCAGAACACTCAAACTCTAGAAAAACTTTTTGAAGCAAAAGATATGGCCAATCCACATCCCAATACTGGTATAAACAAATTGAGAGATGCTTTGAGAAAAGGTAAGCCTTCTATCAAGACCAAGTTTCAGCAATTGACTACAGCAGTAGAACAGAGAGAGTCTTTCACTAGTCACTTCTTAAATGCAATGGTAAGCCTTTTTGATGAACTTGATGCTTTGAGTGCTCAAGGGAAAGAAGCTGAAGAAATTGATACTTCTGCGGTTGTAGATACTGCAGAAATAGAAGCTCCGCCTGCAGATGTTAGTTCTGATGAAATGGGTGCTGATATAGAAAGTGGTCTTGATGATCTTGAAAATTTAGAAGAGTCATTGCTCGAAAGTATCTTAAATGAAATAGATATAGAGGTTGAGGATGATGAAGAAGTCGATGTCGTATCTGATGATATCGAAAGTGAAAATGAAAAGATCACTAATAAAACTCAAGTCCAAAAAGATTTTGATAAGAAAAATGACGATGATGAAAAGAGAAAAGATTTTGGTGCTGGAATCGAAGGAGATATGACTGGGAGAAATCAAGCATTTGATGCTTTCAATCTCGTACAATCCTACTTTTCCGATGCATATTTGGACCTCAATGATCCTCAAGATCAAGAGATGTTCAAAAAATGGGGTCTGTACAACATGAAGTTGTTACTTGACAAGTATGAACAAGAGCTCGCTCTTAACCCAGAACAACCAAATATCGAAAACCCGTCATAAACCCTCCACAGTAAAATACTTAAAACACTTACACATTCACACTACACTCTTATAATATAACATGCTGAGGTGCCTTTGTCAAGGGAAACACAAGAAAAAAAATCATTTATTTTATCTCTGAAGGAAGAAGGTCGAGTTAATGAGGGTTTTCTTAATATAGTTTCTGATCTTACCTTGGAAGAGTTAATTGCTGTAAAGCTTGAGCAGAGTTCCAAGATGATGCGAGGAAAGCTTTATAACTTCCCACTATGGTATACTATGCCTAATGTCTGTAGAGATGCTTGTATGCTATTTGTGAGGACTTGTTGTAGCACTAAGACAGATATGGCTTCTGTATTAGGTGTTCCTTACGACTACTTTATAGATTTATACAAGAAGTACTATAGAGAATATTAAAGAATAGAATAAAGAATAGAATGTATTATAGTATGTATTATATATATAAATATGCACAGATTTTTCTCGTTTTTCATGTTTTTCATGTTTTTAAAAAAAGTTCTGTATTAGGCTTGACAGTCCGTTCAGAATATGGTATAATAGTAGTACACACACAAACAAACACACTTTGAAGACGGAGCAGCAATGAAGAAGAACATTATTTTATTTGATATGGATGGTACTCTAACGGAATCTAGACAAAAGTTTAATTCTACTATTTTGTCCTCCACCCTTGTAGAATTAAGCCAACATGCCGACATCGGTATTGTTACAGGTTCTGATTATGATTATTTAGAAGAACAATTAAGTCCTTTATTGAATAGTTCTATTCGTTGCTGTCTCCACCTTCTACCTTGCAATGGAACAAAGTATTATGCTCCTCCAGAGCTAGCATCTCAGAAATTTGAACTTACTGAGGAAGTTTCAATGCAGAAACAACTTGGAAAAGCTTCTTGGAGGAGATTGATGGAGATTCTTGTACTTAAACAATTGAAAGCATCAGAACTTGATATCCCTTTAGCTGGGCACTTCATCTCTGCTCGTGGTTCAATGATTAATTGGTCCCCGTCAGGTCGTAATGCGGATAATGAAGATCGGCAGAAATTTATGCGTTATGATAGAAAGTTTAATTTTAGAAAAAGAAATTTATCTGAGATTCGTGGAGATTTAACTTCTGCACAACTTGACAATATCATAGTCAAACTCGGTGGTGATACTTCATTTGATATTTACCCCACTGGTTGGGATAAGACATTTGCTCTCCGATACTTCGATGGTAGCAATATTTGGTTTGTTGGGGATCGTGCTCTCTCTCCTAATGGGAATGATTATGAAATTCATAAGGCTTGCGAGCCTCGATCATATAATACCTCAGGTCCAGAAGAGACCATAAGTATTGTAAACGAAATCATTAGACAAATTCAAGGAGAGTAAGATGGACGGAAAATTCGACGATATGATGAAGTTTGGAATTAATCTAAAACTATCTGGTCCAATGGAAGATCGCTATTATACTCAGAGACTAATTCACTTCATTAGATCCAAAGAAGATTTCGATGCAGACTCTGAGGACGACGAAGAAATAAATATCTATGTACATGCCGAATTATCACTACTTGTTAAAATAGAAGATTCAATCTTAACATTTGACCCTTTAGAAGCTTCTTGTTATGATGGGATCATGATAGTTTTAGACTTCGTAGCTAATATGCACACATCGGTTCAAGCCGACTATTTAAAAGAAGGTGAGATAGAAGATGAATTTTCTCAAAGTGCTCCAATTGAGCATTCAGAGGAAGAAGAGTCAGATGACGATATGGAATGGATTTGATTATGAAAATATTTTATTTAAATCGAACGGAAGACGAATCAGGTGTATCAGGAACGGGAAGAGTTGCTCAAGGATTCATTTTTGATAATGGAAAAGTAGCAGTCACTTGGTTATCTGAACACCCAACAGTCACAGTTTATGATAACATTGGTGAAGTGCACGCGATCCATGGACATGGTGGCAAAACAGAAGTAACTCTGGAGCCTGATTTCAAAAAGGCTTTTGGAGAACTTAAGTCATTTGTTGATAATTTCTCTCTTTGTGAGATTGTTAACTCTAGAATCCCGCAGGAAGGCGCAGCTGCGAAACTATTAACTAAGAACTAGTTAAAAATGTGAACAATTTATACACACTAAAGTTAGACGCAGCTTGGCAACCGATTGCGATTGTCGATGCATACAAAGGTTTTTCATTGGTGTTCTCCGGTAGGGCGCGAGTCGTTGAGGATTACCCTCATCTGGCTTGTGCTCTTTTTTGTTTTCCAAGCGTTGTCGTTTTAAACAAATACATTAGAAAGAAAGGGTTCACTGTTCCAGCCTCAAGAAAAACTATACTCTTTAGGGATAATTATGAATGTCAATATTGCGGAGGTGATTTTATGAAGCACCAACTAACATTGGATCATGTTGTTCCGAAGTCAAGAGGTGGCCCTAGGAGCTGGGAAAACCTTACGACCTGTTGTGTGTCTTGTAATCAAAAGAAAGGCGATAAAACGCCTTCTGAGGCTTATATGGATATGTTGCGAGTACCTCGTGAACCAAGTTGGAAGCTATGGTCCTCTCCTGCTTGGATGATGAGAAAGCATGGATCAAAAAAAATCCCTGAACAATGGGGAAAATATTTAGGAGAATTAAGATGAATGAAGAATTAATGGATAAGATTATTGAGCGTTGTCAAGCGGATCCGAAGTTTGCCGAAGCCTTCGATTATCTACTTAAGGCATCCCAAGGTGCTGCACTTGCTGGCTTCTCAAATGAAGAGATGGCGAATGTCTGTATTATGGGCTGGATGATTGGCGCAGACCCTAGCTTAGGCGAAATGGTTAAAAGTATGGCTAAAATCAGCAAAATGGGACTCGACATTGTAGATAAGTGAACTATTTACGACATTATTTGGGAGATTTATAAAATGTTTTTTTATTTCTTAGTTGGCTTGGCCCTTGGGCAAGATAGAACAATAAAATATCAAAAAGAAACTGAGATTGATTTCGAAGCTTTAGATGTTGAAGGAGAAATGGTTAAACCACAAGGCTCTCTATTGATGGAGAGGGGTAAAACAAAGTTTAATCCTCTCATAGAATTGAGAATAGATTGGAATAAAGAAATGAATAACTCCGTGAGGGAAATTAAATGAAAATATCAAAAGAAAAATTAAAGCAAATAATCAAAGAGGAATTGTCTTTGGTAAATGAGGAAGAATTGTCGACAAGTACATTAGAACCTAAGATTCAAACTATCTTGACAAAACTACCAATAGAAGAACAGTCGATAATCCTACAATACATTAGACTTTTAAAAAGCGGAGCACCACAATGAACAAAAAAGAATTAGCGAAATTATTATTCCAACGCAAAGACATTAGAGCCTTATTCGAGTCTCGACAATTTGACGCGTCAACATTGAAGAAAGTTATCTCTGAAGAAATCATGCGAGAGGCTGTAGGTGGAGATGGTTGGAAAAGCGACAACTCAGAAGAGACGAAGGCCATGGTTGCAAAAATTGAAGATCTGAAAGCTACGCTTAACGAATTTAAGGTTCGACTCAAGGATGTTAAACGGGAGTTTACGCAGGCGAAAGTTGATAGGGATCAATCAGAGATGAAAGAAAAAGCAGCCGAGAAAAAAATGATCCTCACAGACATCGACCGATTAGAAAATCAAATCACCCGTCTTGAAGCAAATCTAAGCATTGCTTATGAAGCAGCCGGCAAATCAGCTCCGAAAGATGATGACCAACAGGTTGCCAAAATAGCCACAGCCGTAAAAGATGCTGTATCCTCTGCCGAGGATAACATGATTCGATCTGCAAGTAACCCAGTTCAAATCTCCCAGATCGCAAAAGATACATCAGCCAAACTAGGCACGGCCATCCGAGCATCAGATCAAGTGGCTAAGCAGACTGTACAATTAAATGATTCTCCAAAGTTACAAAAGTGGGCCAATGCCATCGCTAGCATGGAGGAGCCTGCTCGAAAAGTCATCGCACAGAAACTCCAAGACTATATTGAAGCCAAACAAATCAAAGACACAAAGTGGAAAGAATATCCACCCGAAGTTCAAGGTATGAAAGCAGCTTTCATGTTTAATCCAACTGATAGTGGGAATTTTCAACTCGCACCACAATTCACCTTTGGCGGCCTTGGATCTTTCGAAGTCCCTGCAGAAAAAGCAGTTGAGGCAATTAAACAAGCAAATGAAAAAATCAAAACATCAGAACCATCTGAAGAAGCCCCACAATTCCCAGCAGGAACAGGCTGGAAAAACGCCAAATCAGCGGCAAGAGCAAAGGTTACAGATTCCACAACCATTGAGAGTATCAAGACATCACTAGAATCAGCAGACGCATTTAAAGAATTCTGGGGAGTTAAGGGAGAAGTAGATGCTAAGATGGATCAAGCAAGAAAATTGTTTGACGAAGATTACTTTGCCGAACGGATCGAAGAGTTGAAAACCAAAGCAACCGAAAATAACAAAGAAGAAGTTGCTGAAGAAGCAGCAAATCTTGCTGCAACGGTAATGGGGTACATGGACTACCTTAGTGCTCTAGGGGAGCCACCACAATTCAAAAAGGACTTTGTATTCCCAGAAGCAATTCCCACAACCCCACAAGAATTCGAAAAAGAATTTATCGAACCAATCGCACCCGAAGGGGCAAAAGTTGGAACATCTCCTCAAGATTACATTGCTCTCGGAAAACAAGTCATCCAACAAGCAGGTGATCTTTTGAAGGGTTTCGAAGACGACGAAGTTGTCGAAAGATTCTTGGGTTGGTATGTTGGTGGCCTCTCAACCAACACTCTAGAAGAATCGGTCGCCGACCTTGGGGTTGATTTGGTATACGCACAGAAAATAAGCAATTATGATAAGTCCGGTGATATCACAAAGATTATCAAAACCGATATACCAAGATGGAACAACATCTTCACCAAATTAGATGAATTGGTAAAAAGCGGAGAAATCAAAGTCAACAAATCTGATGTGACCGCTGAAGAAGAGGACACTAAGAAAATAGCACAACAAGTAATCGAAAACACTCCAAAAGTAGAACCAGATGCCGACGGCGATTTGAGCCCTCTCGCAACGGAAGAGATGGATACCGCATGGACCACAACTCTTGATATCTTCTTTGGGAAGAGTCGAGAAAGGTCAAGCTTTATGCGACAATTATTATTAAAGAATCAAGCATCAATGCTATATGGAATGATCGACGTTCTTGGACAAATCACTACAGGCGGTGCTGGTGGAGAAGAACTAGCTTATACTGGCGAGAAAACTCAAGTAAAACAAAAGGACGAGCCTGTCGCACCTCCAGCAGAAGCTGAGAAGAAAGAAGAGCCGTCTAAGACGAAGACAACCACTAGCGCTGCTTCAGAATCTCTGGAAGAGCAAGTCATCAATGAGATCTTTGGAATGTTCGGTGGCAAAGACAATGAAGACAAGGAAATCAAGTTCTCTCCAAAATCAACAAAACTTATGAGACAAGACTTGGAAGCAATGGTTGACCTTCTACGTTCATTGAAAACAGATATTGGTCAATACAAAAAGTATTCGACATCATCTTCCGTTGATCCAAGATTCGACGGTTCAACATTGAAAAGAGCAATGGACGCGAAATTAAAGGTTGTCCAACAATCAATTGCCCACTTGACAAAGGTCATCGATATTGAAGTTCAAAGCCAAAAAGATCAACTTAAGGCTGACGGAGCACAAGCAGGTCAAGACTCAGTTGATTTGCAAGAAGCAAGCGGAAGCGATAGAAAAGTTAGAATCGCCGAAGTTGAGAAAGTTTACAACGAAATGAGAAGACAATACTTAAAAGGTCTTAAAGTTTCGTTGTCTACAAATGACGCTGAAAAGGCAAAAGCCGGAGCCAAAGAATTGAAGGATTACGTAATGGGTCAAGAAACTTTCATGAGTTATTTCCCATCCAACATCATAACATCTGGCGGCGGAGTGATGACTTTGGGCGACGCTCATAAGTCTATGGTAGACATCATCGGACCTTTCATTGAAACGATCCGCGACATCGTCACAATTACAAAGACGCAAAAAGTTTCTGAGTCCAATTTGCAACAAGCAATTGGAAACTTAGTTATGATCTCCAATGCTATCGAAAGCATGTTCAAAGTACCATCTTTGATTGATAG
>Ga0209816_1002237_pt1 | contig 13846 bp, 20 predicted proteins | sample CoawatmetaG01DNA_FD_187509 | JGI IMG/M metagenome (GOLD analysis project Ga0209816, IMG submission 187509) | Marine microbial communities from the West Antarctic Peninsula - Coastal water metaG017-DNA (SPAdes) (version 2) | ecosystem: Environmental > Aquatic > Marine > Coastal ... | reverse complement strand
CTATTAACACGGGGACGCTGAGTGCAGATCGTATTAGCGCAGGAACAATAGGCGTTAATAAACTAAATCTTGTAGGCACAGGGGCAACCATAAACTTAGCGAGCGCGAACAGCGGAGCGCGAATGGTAATCCAAGGTTCTAATATCGCGGTTTACGATTCGTCGGGCGCGCTTCGCGTTAAGCTCGGTGCGTTATAAATGGCACAGGGCCTTAGAGTTTTTACATCAGCGGGTCTTATCCGCCTCGATACCAAAGACAAACAGATTATGCACTACGCGGCGTACTCCGGTTCTCTGTCCCAAAACGCAACTACTACTATAAACGTCGGTGGCGGATACGACATAACTTCAGGTGATTGGGGTGTTGATGTAACCCCTTTAGATATATACCTAACGGCTGTTTCTACAACTAATCAGATAGTAGTTAGCTACCCTCATACTGCATCGGGTTATACGCCTGCTCCAGTTCAATGGCGAATAAATGTTTTTAAGTTGAATCAGTCATGACGTACGGAATCTATGCCAAAAACGATTCTGGTTTTACGCAGATCGATCAAACAACGCAGGGTTTTCAGGTTTTAGCTACTGGCACTACAGCTGGCGGTTATGGTGGAACGACAATAACAATCCCGTCTAGTTTTCCTGATGATATTTTAGTTGTAGCTAAGCCTCACAGCCCTAACCTGCTCTACGACTATAGGTTAAACGCGTCATACTCTGACCGTGTAATCAATGGAACTCGTACACGTACCGCTAGTATGGGTTTTGCTTTCAGCACTTTAGTTGTATTCACAGGCCGTGCGGATTACGCGATTATACAACGCTGTAGTCTTTTTGATGACTCTGTTATCAGTGGACAGACACCAGCTAACTACGGGTTAAACGTATACCGATCAGATGGCACTTTAAGTTTTACTACCGAGCATCCTACGTACCGCGTGCAAGGAGCTAGACATACTAATATTAGTGCGAGTAATACAGGCGCAGGGTTCTGGTACAACGGCGTCGACTCCACTGACATGCAGCACATCTATGCTTTGGCTATGAGTTACGGACAGTATCGTTACAGAGTTTTTGGGCCGTCTAACGACAGACAGTTTACTTCGCAATCTAGATTAGGGCAGTGGGATTTTCCAAACAACAGGTTTGGTACAGCAATACAAACTAATGGTGGCGATGTAAGCAGTGGCAGTTCGCTAGAAGACACAGTTTGGGCAGGACATAGAACAGAACTTATAGGATATATAGTATGAATAAAGTTGCATTTGTAGATGTAAAAGGTGAAGTAAAATCAATCATGCATCCTTCGCACGATGCCATGTTTACTGAAGGAGAGGCGGTAGGTAATGAGACTGCGCGCATTTTCTCATACGAAATATCTGATACAGAAGTCCTTGATAATTGGTACTGGCGAGACGGATGGATAACGTCCAAGCCTGCGCGCCCGTCTGCATATCACTACTGGGATAACTACCAATGGAATTTAGATGCGGTTGATCTTGTAGCAGAGATGCGTAACCAGAGAGACTTAAAGTTAGTGCGTTGTGATTGGACGCAAGTTACAGATAGCCCGCTGTCAGATTCCGATAAAGCTTTGTGGGTTACGTACCGCGCAGCATTGCGTGACGTGCCTGCTAACAACGCCAGTATTGCATCGTTAGATGATGTGACATGGCCAACTAAACCTGGAGAGTAAAATGCACAAAGGTAAATCTTGTATTAACGCAGCGCCATCAAAAAGAAAAAAGAAAGCAGCAAAGAAAAAAGGTACTAAGTCTTATGGGTACTAAGCGCGACTACAAAGAAGAGTATAAGTATCACGGAACGGCTGCCGAGAAGAAACGACGTGCGGGTCGTAACAAAGCACGACGCGCGGCTGTAGCTTCTGGGAAAGTAACTAAAGGTGACAAAAAAGACGTTCACCATAAAGACGGCAACCCTCGTAATAATAAGAGCGCTAATGTTACCGTTACTACTCGCAAGGCTAATCGTGGCAAAATACGTGTTAGAGCTAAGAAGTGAGTGTAGCTCCGCCACTGGCGGAATAAGAAATAAAGTAAAATGAAATAACTATAAGTATCAGTGACTTACGAATACCCGTATAATATTAGTAATCGTAATAAAACGAACATAAACCATTGAAATATAACAAGATTCACGGTCCACGGTCGGTGAATCCCTATCCCACCGCCACACAATAAAGTAGTTGATAAATCAGTTACTTACGATACACTCCCTAGCCACGGGCGGAATATTGGCGGAACAGATGGCGTACATCAGGAAGAGAGCAGGAAACTACAAAGCGGAAATTCGGCGTAAAGGGTTTCCTAACCAGACTAAATCATTTACATCTAAAGCCGCAGCGGGTTCATGGGCCCGCCGTGTAGAAACTAGCATGGACGACGGCACGTGGATCGACACCACCAAAACACAGATATCAAACATCGATGGCATCATTGATAACTTAGTCTATTCGTTTAACCGCTTTGGGTTAGAGATAGACGGCCCAAAGACATCCTCACTTAACGGCATCAAAGCGTACTTTGGAAATGAGTCTATACACGACCTAACAGTTGATGACATTTTAGACTTTGCAGCATTTCGTCGAAAGACTGTCGGCGCTAACACCTTACAAAAACAAATGTACTTCTTTCGCCAAGCTATTAAGACGAGCCGTATTCGTCTTGAAGAGAATGTAGTTGAGGTAGCTATTGGAGAATTGACGACTCGTAAAATTATTATGGGTAGTAAGCAGCGCGACCGGCGTTTAGAACCAGGTGAATACGAGCGGTTGGTAAAAGCTGCGGGAAAACACAAGTGGATTATGTTGGCAGTTGACCTGGCACTGACCAGTGGTATGCGAATGGGAGAGATACACGCGCTCAAGCACGCTGATATTGACTTTGATAAGAGGCTTATCACTCTTTTGAGGAAAGATATTAAGTCTGAAGGAGGTAAGAAAAAGGCCAAAATACCGCTCTGGAACAGCGTTAGAGAGGTGATCCTACGCGGATATAACTACTTTGACGGGGGTGACACCCTCTTTAAGATAGAGCGCGCAGGCTCGATTTCTGACAAGTTTGCTGCAATAGCCAAAAAAGCTGGAATAGAAGGTTTGGACTTCCACGACTTACGGCACGAAGCAATTACTAGGATGTTTGAGGCTCAAGAAAAAGGAGGTAGAGGTATGAGCATTGAACAGGTGAAACTTGTCAGCGGTCACAGTAGCTTTGACCAGTTAGCTCGCTATGTTAACTTACGTCCAGAAGACTTAATTGAACCAGAGGAATAGCAGATCGACAAACTAAAGATCGTCTTGAGCGATGGCACCCAAGCACACTAAGATAAAACCAATTACGTATAGAATCATTACACACCTCTGTTGGAAGATGCGCATTATATCTAAGCACTTTAAATATTAGTAATGCTATTACTTTATGGCGGCAATAACAGTACTGCATATCATCGTTGTATTTGAGCGTCTAAGTGTTCGGCAGTGGCTGTTGTTGGGAACAGGTATTTCTTGCCGCGTTTCACGTGCGGTATGTCAAGTTGACCTAAATATATTTGCTGGTAGAGGGAAGATTTTTTAAGTCTAAGTGTGTCAGCTAATTCTTGTAAGTCCATAAACGGGCCGTATTTTTCTAGCAAATATTCGTGCAAGCTTGGCATTAAAATTCCCTTGAGTAAGTATTAGCATCACTAATTAAACTCTAGCATAATGAAGTATTAGCCGAAAGTAAATAGCTATTATGCAGAAATGTGTAATAAAAAAATAGGTAAGCGAGGAGGTTTAATAGAGCCAAACGCCCGTGATTAGAAACTTCTTTTCTAAGTCGGCAGGAGGTGGAACGTCGGACTTTTCACTCCATTTAAACTGCGTTTCACCTTTAACTTGGTAGAGATACCAAGGTGTATTTGTTACGCTACGCGTGCGCGGATGTGCAGCGACTGTAACGTCTACTACTTCTACGTAAGATCCTATAGGCAGATTAAAACCTTTGCGATCTATTTCGATAAGGAAAAGATCGTCAGACCTATCAACATTTACTTTACGTTTCTTTTTTGAAGTGGGGTCAGAGATTTCAAACTTACAAGCGATGGTTTGTACAGAAGGCAAAATAATGTGCGGGTCAATATCTTCAGGATCAACGCCGAAGAAATTAGCTAACTTAATAACCGTAGCAGACGACATTTCTGTGATGTCGTTAAGATATTGAGAGAACGCACCTTGAGTCCAGTTGAGTTGCGCAGCGGCTTCAACTTGAGTAAGGTCCATCTCTACTTTCTTTTGAGTCCAGATTTTCTGGAGATTTTGTACGGGGGTAGTTCCCTTCATGGAAGCCATTGCAAACACCTCTTCGTGTATGTTAATCAAAGCATTGACTAATAAGCCATTTTTGTAAATGGCCTAAAGTAATTCTGTTTTCCGCATAGTACTCCCTAGTTATATTAGCTGTCCAGTCTTTTACTAATATTATCGCGTGTTTTTCAACGCCAATCACTACTGCTGCTCGCTGTCCACAGTCAGTCATTCGTTGCAGCCATTGGATTTGTAAAGGCGCAAGCGATGTTTTAATTAGTGTTGTGTTTCTTACAGGTAATTGTTTTACGTATTTGTACTCGACAAAAAGAATACCGGATGGCCCACCGTACATTACGTCGGGGACTCCTCCGGTATAAGTATCGTGTATCTTCCACTTAAACATCTCAGGTGGTAGCTTACGATGTACAGATTTTATGAAACTATGTTCATTCATATCAAGTGATGCGTTTCGGCTTACAGTGCATCAAGCTGTAGTCAGGAGCTGTTATTTTTGTGCTGGAGATACACTCAAAAATAACCCGCAGCCTTTACCGGTTCGCAGTGGTAATTTAAGTATGTATTTATATTCAACGGATTTTATTTACTACTGCCATCGTGTGCTCTAAGGAGGCGCCAGTAATTAAACTGCCGTGTTTTCCATAGAGTTTAGAAGGGACAGCTATTACTATAAAAGTATCAACATCGTTGTCTGAATATACATTTAACCCCCAATTATCTTTGAAATTGGTTTCACAAAAATCTATAACAGCTTTTTGATTTGGGTTGTGTTCTAAGTTATCAACTGGCTTGTTCATAAAAGTAATCTCCTACGCCGTGGTTATCAGGTGAATTAAGGCTATCGGGTATTTTGTCTGCAGTTACGTACCAATAGCGTCTTTTTGTAGTGGTGTAATCATCGTAAAGCACGTTAGCCTTTGCACCAGTTGTGAGCAGAAAGGTGTGGATAAGCATCGCATGTGTGTAATCGTCCGCAAAAATCTGAGCTATGTACTTTGTAGTATTTAGATCTTTAAGGTTTATATGTGTAGAAAGATCTGATCGGTTCCCTACAGGTTCTAACTTTTCTACATTAACCCGGCCAATAGAATCACTTTTATGAGCGCGATCTATTGGGCAAAAACTTGCACTTGTAATAAGCCAAGCTATATCGCTAGCGGTCGGTTTTAGGTTTGTATTTAACATCGTAATATCCTATTAAATTAAAGTAAGTGATGCGTCTCGACTACCAGTGCATCAAGCTGGCCTAATAGGACGAACTAGCCGCCCTTAGTCAAAGGAATAATTAGTATTGCTAATATACTTAGCTATGCTGTTCATACAGTGCTTCGGCTGATTTGTAATCACCTTCCATTGCCCAACCTACCCAAGACACGTCAAGGTTCATAAACGCCTTGCCCATCTTGTTTTCGGTTGATACGCCAGCAACTTTCCATAAACCTGCAAAGCGATCGCCACCACGCATACCGATCTGAGAATTCCAGTTCTTAGATACGCGTAACTTAGATGATGCGAAGTCCATGATGCACGGTGTACGGTCCAGCTCACCTGTCTCAGGGTTCTTGAGAAGGATGACGTGTGCATGTGTTTCGTTGATGTCGTAGTCAGCGGGCTTATCTTGCTCGTCAACTTTAGCTTGTGCTAGAGCTTGACTTGAGAACGCGCCAAGATAACCGCCGCCAGCGTCAAGCTGTCGCCATACAACAAATTCGGTTTTGAACGTTAGGCTAAGTGCAAATATCTCAGAGCCGTAGTTCGTGTTTGTAAGAGTGTTAATAAAGTGACCAGGCTCGCAACCTTCGATGAAGTTAGCGTGGTGCTTGTCGACTTCGTTTGACATTTTTTGGAGCAATTTAATACGTGGGATAGCCACGTTTGCGCCAACGTTTTCGTTACCACGCCCTATTCCGTTCTCTACAAGTTGTAGGTGAGCTGGAAGAGAGTCGTTAGATGCAACCATTGAAGGTGCTTTTGATACTGCTGTTGCTGCTGCCATAAGATTTTCCTTTGAATGTTGATTCATGTTTAAGTTTATAAAGATCGAAAGTTGATTCGTCTTATTTCACGGGGTTGCAGACCAGGTATTTGCTCGCCTAACTTGAGCAACTCTTTGTATGCGAGTGACGAAACCCGTTTTTGTAAGAGACTGAAATCCTTTTGCTCCAGAACATAGGCATAAAATGCATCCCAGTCTGTAACTTCAGGCACAGTATCTTGGTTAATAGACACACTAGCGTCGCCATTAGCGGTACGTGACAACCCTTGCTCGTCTAATTTAGTTAAGAGTTGATAATCTAACTCTTCTTTTGTTCTGTTAATTTCTTTGAGTTCAGTATTAAGACCTGCGATTGCGTCTTTTACATCGGCTCTGGCTTTAATTAATTCATTAATATTCATCTGATATCCTTCAGGCTGCTGTTTTTAGTTTATTTAGTATTTGTAATAAGTTTTCCATTCGACTTAGTTTGCTTTGTAGTTTTTCGTACACCTCGGGCTCCCAGGTATTGCGTGCTGCAATCTGGATAACTTCAGTGCGTAACGTTTGACCTGCGCGATAGATGCGTCGGTTGAACTGCTGGTAATGCTCAGCGTTATAAGTTGGTGATGCCCAGATAACTGCGGTTGCTTTAGTCATAGTTAGACCGTGACCCGCAGACTGTGGGTGACAGAACACGACTTGTAAGTGCCCTGCTTGCATGCGATCTACAATTTCTTTGCGTTTGTGTGCAGGCGTATCACCATCGATGGTTGCGAACTTGATACCTTGTTTTTCTGCTAGAGCGGTAAGGTGAAGCTTCTCGTGTTTCCAGTTGAAAGCTACAAGGCTGTGCTTACGTTCTGCTACAAGCTGCATGACTAATTCATAACGTTCGGGGTGTACGCTCTGCACGTCACCTTGCTCGTCATAGATAGCACCGGTACACAACTGAAGTAACTTCTTTACTTTGGCACCAGCATGAACAGCGTTGATGGTTGCTGTGCCTGTGTACAACACAGAGTCTTCGCTAAGCTGGTGGTACTGCTTCATAATCTTAGGAGGCAAAGTTACAAATTTACTGCTGACAGTTTGTGGTGGCATGGTTAGACATTCTTCTAACTCGTACCGAATGTTGACGTCGCTCAGTGCTGCTGCAACTAAAAGCTCTGCGTCATCTTTGTCGACCCACTCGTTTGCAAAGCCATTGAACCTAGATGTACACACGGATTGTCTGAAACTATAGAATCTGTGACCTAGACGTTCGCCTTCATCGACAAGCAGCATTGGGTGCCAGACGTCGAGTATGGTGTTGCTGTTAGGTGTACCAGACATAGCAATGCGGTACGTAAACAACTTAGATAATTTAAGCGCTGCTTTAGAGCGTTGCGAATCTTTGTTTTTAAACGCAGTGAACTCATCGATAACTAACGTATCGAACCCAGCTAAAACATGTATATTTTTTACAAGCCACTTTGCAGCGTCGTGGTTAGTAAGAACAATGCGTGCGTTACTGGCGAATGCTTTGTCACGGTTCTTGGCGTACGCAACAGCGTACGTTAACTCAGGAGTGAACTTCTCAATGTCGTCACCCCATGACGCTTCTAGTATAGATAACGGTGCAAGAACTAAGGTACGCGATCCACGGTCCTTGATAGCGTCTAGTACAGAACGCGTCTTACCTGTACCGGGATCAGATGTAATAAAACAACGGTCGTTCTTTAAGATGTGGGCAGTCGTAACTGCCTGATGCTCAAAAGGTTTTAACATAATAATCACTCGTTGATATGTTTGATATATTAGCATTACTAATAGTTTTATTCAATTTAGTTTGCTTTAATATCATCGAATATTTCTCTCTTGATTTCGGCTGTTAACGAGCGGTCTTGTTTGGTGATTAGTTTTATGTCGGTTTTTTTGAGACGGTACGTTGACCAGTACATAGCTTCCGGCGGGTCGGTCACTAGCTTGTACTCTATTATCTCTGAGCCATTTTTGTAAAAGTGCTGCATCGAGTTGTTCCTCAACATGTGCGAATAAAAGTTGTTTAATATTCATGGTGCGACCTCGATCCATCGCAACTTGCGATAAGGAAAGACAGACACTTTGACAAGCTTGAGTTCTTCGCGGTATATGCTTTTCTTTACGGTAAATAGCGTTATAGATATTATTAGGCCGCCGACCATAGCGGCAATCATGCCGCTGTATGTACCTGCGAACAGATACATAAGCAAGCCTGTTGAAACTATGTCGATAGGTATGTCATACGCAATGATTCTGCGTATGCCAAATTTAAAGATTAGTACTAGTAAACCTAGTGCTGACAGTAGTCCGGCAAAAATCATAGAACACCCCTGCTATTGCTGCGGTTAAAAGAATTAATTCGTAAACATTAAATAAAACAATTATGTTTTGTGCCATTTGTGATTCCTAAAAAGTAAGTACACAAGCATGCCTATCCCTATAAGGAATAGCAGTGCGAAAAAAGCAAAGGATATGACTTGTGCGAGTAACGTGAGGGATAAAAAAATGATACAAGCACTTATGATATAAGTAAGTGCTGTACCAAATAGTTTTTTTAGTTTCATTGCGATCTCCTTTTTCATTCTTCATGAGGACAATTTTAATTCCTGTCGGGAATAAGGCGCAGCTTACTAAGCTACACCCCACCTACATTGTGGCTCGTCACCTTTACGGTGAGGACACCACCTGCAGCTGTCTTTGCTAGGCGTTGGGGCAAACTCTGTTTCTGTAGTCATCTTCACTGCGCGTCGATGAAACGCAGGAGCAAACAGCATGGCTTGCTCTCGGGTGTATGACTTCTTTGTAGTTTCACCTTCGCCTTTAGCGTTTTTGTGATCAAGATACCAGAACTCTGTTTGTACAAACTGCAGGTTAGGATGTCTAAAGAATGTGCCAATTGCATACAGCAAACCTTGCTGGCTGTGAGCTATTTCATTGCCCCACTTTTTACCTGTTTTGTAATCTATAACGCGGGCTGATGTTTCGTCTTCGTGTACTAAGCCGTCTAGTTTGATACGAGCCCAGGTTGCTTTTTCCATCCAGCCGACTACGCCCCAATCAACGTCAAAGCCCCAGTCGCCTTCGAGTTCTACTTTAGCGTCAGCGTATAGCTGTCGTAATTCTTCAAACTCTTCTTTGAATTTGAATAACGAGTCGTGCATTTCGCCCATTGTGCCGTTGACATAGTCTTCTGCGTATTGGTGGATCTGCGTACCGCGATCCATAGCTGCACTACCAGGCTCTTTAATACCTTTAACGCGCGTGATGTATGTTCTATACGCACATTCTTCGAAGACTTTAAGCGCTGAATAACTCCAAGCGCGAATTTCTCCTAGTACAGCAGGTTTTTCAAAGTCAAGTAGGTCGGCTTGTGGGCTCTTATCCTGAGTTAACTTGATCATATATAATCCTAGATACTAATAAACTGAAGTATTAGTATAACTAATAGTTTTACGCTGCAACAAGTAGTTTTTTATCTTTAGCATCGAAGTATTTATCAGTAATTTCTTCGAGAGTAAGTCGGTTAGTTTCCCAAGATGTAACAACGCCCCAAACTCCGTTAGAGGACGATCCAGTTACGCCAAATATTCGCTTACGTTCTTTAACAATACCGCAGCGCTCAGCTTTCTTTTGGAACTCGCGTTGCGATAAGCGATGGTCTGTAAGGACGCCATACACTAGTCGCAAGTGCTCTAGTGGGATAACTGAGTGGGGCCACTGTGATTCAGCGATCCATTGTTTTACAAAGCGTTGTGCTGAAGTTATTTCTTGGCCTTGCATAACATTTGTTAATTCGATATCTAAGATATCTATAAAGAATTCTAGGTTGCCGTGTTTGACTGCGGCAAAGAACTCTTCCATAACAGACATAGTTACTTGGGCCATTTGTGCTTTAGCGTTGTTAGCTATAGGTGTATGTACAAGTTGTTCTACTACTTTGAAGTGGTTAAGAATAGCGGCAAATACAGGCAGTTCAGCTTCGATACCGCCGATTTGTGCTATTACTTCAGGGTACACAGCTTCTAACTTCTGCTCTTGTCTTGGGGCAATGTTGTACCGTCTGTCTCCTTCTTCGATTTTAACGGCGTCAGGCCGGTTAGTAAGAAAGATATAGTTTGTAAAGTTAGGTACTTCTGCTTGGTTAGATCGCATAGCGCGAATCGTTAAAGTAGGGTCAGTGATATTTGATTTTAATTTGTCAGCAATTTTCATAGTGCCTGCACTGGCTGACGCCATGTGGAATTCATCAACTACAAGAAAGAGTGCTTGACGCATGTAAAGGTTAAACTGTTCTTCAATGCTTTGTAGTGTTCGCATAGGCACATGTGATACTCCAAATAGAGGTCTGAGTACCTTAGTGTAGAAAATACCTTTGCCAGTGCCTGGTACGCCTTGTAGTAGCCAAGCTGTTTGTGCTTTTTTCCTGGTCTGAAAGATATAAGCTAGCCAGTTGGTAAAGTGTTCTACTTCAAGGGACTGCCCGCCTAAGATGTGGGTGAGCAGTTTGTATATCAGCGGGCACGAAGCAGCGATTTGTGGAGAGTCACCTACGCTTAACGCTTCGTGTTCACGGTCCGATAACATATATTCTGTTTTACGGAACATATTTATAGAGTACGGCACGGTAGCTAAGTTAACTGCGTCGTTTGAACATGTTGGATCAAAGTATACTTTTGCATCAGGTACGTAGTCTGGTTTAGTGCGACCATGAGATCGCATGAAGCCTTCGATGCTAGATGATGAACAAGGTGTTAACGGAAATTCTGTAGAGAATTGGTTTAAGTTAGGATCAAACACGCCGTTGTAATACGTATCGGTGTCGTAATCACGCATAGATACTGGGTAGTGTGCCCTTCCCTCTTTAGCCATTTCTTCTTGGTAATGGTCATACAGTGACTTATAGAAGTCAGGATCTGCTAGCTCGATAGACCAAATAGGTTCACCTTTAAAGTTAAACATATAGGTGGGATCTTCGAGTTTAAAGTAATACGCGTTGCTGTCTCCGCCGTTAACGTTACATCGAATGTACGGAGGGTTTGTATCGTCAGTTATATTAATAGACATACGATCAGGGTTAGTTAGGATCTCTTCTGACTTGTTGTCTACAGTAGCAATAGTTAATCGTTCTTTCTTTGCATTAAACCCGCGTAATACACGCAGCTTGTTTTTATGATCGTTGCTTTTTTGATAGACAACTTCTGGGCTGATGTCAGCCATTAATGCTGCAAGATCTAGTGTATCGCTAATCCCAGAAACGCGCACGACCCGATCAGCAGGGGAACTGAACGGGTCGTGGGTTTCATCTTCAAACGTAGGAGGAGCGATGAAGATAAGTTTTGAGTTGTCAGCGACGCTGACGTCTAGTGGATATTTTAATGAATGCCCATTAGATGATAACTCTAGTTGTGAACTAAAGAGCTGCGATTCAAAATTCGCATTCTGTAGCCACAGCTTTACTGCTTTAGCAGGTAACGCAGTTTTTAGCAGGATAAAGATATGTAGTGATACTTTCTCACCTTTAAGGCCGAGACTGGCTGATGCTTGCGCAACGAAGCTGCAGTCTTGCACTGTTGGTGGTAGCTCACGCATAACTTGTTTCGCTAGCTTACTGACATCGGTGTTAGAAAACGTCTTTGGGTTTGTATGCCCAGGCAGTTTAATGCCGTCGATGTCGAGTACAAGTAGATTGGAGTACGCAACACGGTTAGTCTTCCCGGCTCGCGACTCGTTTTGTAAAGGACGTTTGAGGTCGCCTTTAAGCAGGCAATGACCTGTATTGGCATGATCATTAATAAGCTGCTCAAGCATTGCTAAGCCAGCGTTATCTAATGGTATCTCATGCTCGTAAGATGTAACGTTTTTGACGTGCGGATATGGGGTAAATCCATTTTTAGGACAGTGTCGTTTGCTTAGCCGTTGTCCATTGACGGCTTCTAAAAATGTTAATTGCATGGCTCCTCCTACAGAGACTAAAATATAACATAGTATTAGTGATACTAATATTTATTTTTGTAGAAAAAGCGTCTTATCGAAGATTTCTTGTCTATCTATTTTAACAGTACTGTCCGCTTCAAAAGTTATTCGAACTTGATTGCGATCAATCCTTGATATTTTGATATTCGCTAAGACGCCGTCGTCATTATGAATGACTATTTGTTCGTTTAGTTTGCGAGTTAATACTAATCTGGACATAGTTTATTTACTGTAACTTGTGTCATATCCGCCTTCGGCATCTAGGGGTAGATCTAAAGCCCATGCGGGGGGTGTGCACATGTGAGTGATTAACTTATCCATTGTAGCATCTGGTTCATTAGCATTGCTAATTAAAACGATCTCATCGTGAACTGTTAACACGACTTCCGCGTCTAGCGTGTCGTCAGCATCTATTCGTAACATTGCATCAGTAACAATGAGCCGAGATAGCGCTTGAACAACATTTTCTGTGATACGTCCGCCCCAGGTGGTTTCTGTGGCGCGCGAATCATAGGTCAGTTTACCGGCTTCATAACGCAATTTGTCGTAATGAAGTGATAAACCGTTGGGCAAGCCGATCTTTTGTGATGCAAAAGACAAGCACTGCCAATCTTCTTGGTAAGCTGGGTTAATAGTATTAGCTAACTTAGTTTCAAGTTTGCTCCATAAACTTGGTATGCCTGCGTAGGTAGTACGGTAAGTACTGACTACGTCAAACGCTTCGCTTGTGCTGAACTTCATGGGTGGGCCCATAGCACCAGCTTCGAGTGTTACTTGGAATTTGTTTGCGCCCATGCCGTAGCCAAGGCCAAGCATTGCAACTTTACCAACGAACCGTTCTAACGGGTCGGCATCTTTATTGATAGGTCTGCCATAGATGTCTGTAGCAAGGTTGGAATAGACGTCGTCGCCGTCTCTAAACTGCTGCAACAAGCTTTGTTCGTCAGCTAACCATGCAAGCATGCGCGCTTCAATGTTTGACAAGTCAGCGACAAAGACAAGCTTGCCTGGGGGTGCTTGCAACGCTAAGCGTAACGGGGATTTGCGCGGCATGTTCTGCATGTTGATTTTTTCTGTACCGCCGAAGCGGCCTGTGTGAGCTGCGTAATAACGCAACGGTACAGAGATTGTGCCGTCGTCGTGCGTCGCGTCGATGAAGCGCTGCGCCCTGGTCTCGTTGATGCGACTCTTTACTGCTTTACGCCCTGCCCACACGTGTTCGAATTGTGGGTACATCTGCTGCATTTGAGTAAACGCTTTGTCGTTCTTGCCTAACGCAGGGATATTTTTGCCGGTAGTTGGGCTAACTTTGATGGGTGGTACAAGGCCCATAGTATAGAGGTGCTCTGCAAACTGTTTATTAGAGCTAAGTATTTTGCGGTCGATGCCCGCTGCATCGATGGCAGCTGCACTACTAGCGATTGTACCGTCACGAAATTTGATTAACGCTGCACGGTTCGCGATTAGCTTTGGTTCGCAGAACATGCGACACGTCATGTCGATTAGATCCATTTCGCTTTTAGGCATTTGAGTATACATTTGATTGTACAA
>Ga0209816_1002234_pt1 | contig 13859 bp, 7 predicted proteins | sample CoawatmetaG01DNA_FD_187509 | JGI IMG/M metagenome (GOLD analysis project Ga0209816, IMG submission 187509) | Marine microbial communities from the West Antarctic Peninsula - Coastal water metaG017-DNA (SPAdes) (version 2) | ecosystem: Environmental > Aquatic > Marine > Coastal ... | reverse complement strand
AATCTGATATTAATATTCATTCTCACTCTGTTTCCTTTTATTGGCAGGCCAGGAGGGCTTCGAACCCCCAACCCTCGGTTTTGGAGACCGATACTCTACCAATTGAGCTACTGGCCTAGGTTTAACTTATACTTTTATTCAATAACCTTTACTACTACACCAGAACCAACAGTTCTTCCACCTTCACGAATTGCAAATCGTAAGCCTTCTTCCATAGCAATTGGAGCAATTAATGTTCCAGTAATTGATACGTTATCGCCTGGCATTACCATTTCTGTTCCTGCTGGTAATTCAACCGCTCCGGTTACATCTGTTGTTCTAAAATAAAATTGTGGACGGTATCCATTAAAGAATGGTGTATGTCTTCCACCTTCATCTTTACTTAAACAGTAAATTTCTGCGGTAAATTTAGTATGTGGTTTTATTGAGCCAGGCTTACATAAAACCTGTCCACGTTCCACATCTTCTCGAGCAGTTCCACGAAGCAACACGCCAACATTATCGCCTGCTTGACCTTGATCAAGTAATTTACGGAACATTTCAACACCCGTACAAATTGTTTTTACTGTATCTTTTAAGCCAACAATTTCAATTTCCTCATTAATTTTTACAACACCACGTTCAACCCGACCAGTCACTACAGTGCCTCGACCTGATATTGAGAACACATCTTCCACTGGCATTAAGAAAGCGCCGTCAATTGCTCTTTTTGGCTCTGGGATATAGGTATCTAATGCTTCAGCTAATTTAAGAATTGCTGGTTCACCTATCTCTGATTGGTCACCTTCCAATGCTTTAGTAGCAGAGCCCATGATGATAGGAATATCGTCACCTGGGAAATCGTATTTGCTAAGTAATTCACGTACTTCCATTTCAACTAATTCTAGTAATTCTTTATCATCCACCATATCGGCTTTATTTAAGAACACAACCATGTGAGGTACCCCCACTTGTCTTGATAAAAGAATATGCTCACGAGTTTGAGGCATTGGTCCGTCAGCAGCAGAACACACAAGTATTGCGCCATCCATTTGAGCAGCGCCAGTAATCATATTTTTTACATAATCAGCATGGCCTGGACAATCAACGTGTGCATAATGGCGTTTGTCTGTTTCATATTCAACATGTGAGGTATTAATTGTTATGCCACGTGCTTTTTCTTCTGGTGCTGAATCAATTTCAGCAAAGCTTTTTGTGTCGCCACCAAATTTTTTTGTAAGCACAGTTGAGAGTGCAGCTGTTAGTGTTGTTTTCCCATGATCGACGTGACCAATAGTACCAACGTTAACATGTGGTTTGTTACGCTCAAATTTCCCTTTAGCCATAATATATTATCCTTAAAATTACTTTTTGTTAATAATTGCATCCGCAATATTTCTTGGTGCCTCAGCATAATGTTTAAACTCCATAGAGTAAGTAGCGCGACCTTGTGATAATGATCTTACAGTAGTTGAGTAACCAAACATTTCTGCAAGAGGCACCTCTAATCGAAGTACTTTTCCTGTAGCATTATCATCCATACCTTGAATAATTCCTCTCCTAGAAGATAAATCACCCATCACATCGCCCATATATTCTTCAGGGGTTTCAACTTCAACCGCCATCATAGGTTCTAAAATAATTGGGTCTGCTTTCTTACATCCATCTTTGAAAGCAAATGATGCTGCCATTTTAAATGCATTTTCATTTGAGTCAACATCATGAAAAGATCCATCATAAAGAGTTACTTTAACATCCTCAACTGGGTAACCCGCTAACACTCCTGATGTAATTGATTCTTTTAAACCTTTATCGACTGCGGGGATAAATTCCCTCGGTACCGATCCACCCTTTATTGAATCAACAAATTCGTAGCCTTTTCCTGCTCCATTTGGCTCAATCTTAAGCCACACATGCCCGTATTGACCTTTACCGCCAGATTGTTTAACAAATTTACCCTCTGCTTCTACCGTTTTCTTAATTGCTTCCCGATAAGCTACTTGAGGTGCACCTATATTTGCATCAACCGTAAATTCTCGTTTCATTCTGTCAACCAAGATTTCCAAATGAAGCTCCCCCATTCCAGAGATAATTGTTTGATTGGTTTCTTCATCCGTTTTTACTCTAAATGATGGGTCTTCTTGAGCAAGTCTTCCTAAAGCAATTCCCATTTTTTCTTGATCCGCTTTTGTTTTTGGTTCAACTGCAACATGAATTACCGGTTCAGGGAAAATCATTCGTTCAAGAATAATTGGTTTTTTTAAATCACAAAGTGTTTCACCAGTCGTTACATCCTTTAAACCAACCGCTGCAGCTATATCTCCTGCTCGAACTTCTTTGATTTCTTCACGATTATTAGCATGCATTTGAAGAATTCGCCCAATCCGTTCTTTTTTTCCATTAATCGAGTTTAAAACTGTATCACCAGCTTTCACTACACCTGAATAAACTCTGAAGAAAATTAATTGACCAACAAATGGATCAGTTGCAATTTTAAATCCTAATGCGGCAAATGGGGCATCATCTGATGGCTTACATGTCATTGGCTTACCTGACTCATCCTCACCTGGAGTTTCATCTATATCAACAGGTGAAGGCATATATTCAATTACGCCGTCAAGCATTGCTTGCACACCTTTGTTTTTGAATGCTGAGCCACACACCATAGGAACTATTTCGTTCGCTAAAGTTCTGATACGTATTCCTTTTTTAATTTCTTCTTCAGACAAATCTCCTGTCTCAAGATATTTGTTCATTAAATCTTCATTTGCCTCAGCAGCAGTTTCTATCATATTATCTCGCCACTTTTTACAAATATCAACTAAATCAGATGGTATATCCTTATAATCAAAAGTAACTCCGTTATCTTCTTCATTCCAAATAATTGCTTTCATTTTTACAAGATCAACAACACCAGAGAACGTCTCAGCAGCGCCAATTGGAACTTGAATAGGAATTGGATTCGCCTTTAATCTCGACTTCATTTGATCATAAACGTTGAAAAAATCAGCCCCTGCACGATCCATTTTATTTACAAATGCAAGACGAGGTACCTTATACTTATTTGCCTGACGCCATACAGTTTCTGATTGTGGTTGAACTCCTCCAACTGCACAATAAACCATACATGCCCCATCTAAGACACGCATAGAGCGTTCAACTTCAATTGTGAAGTCAACGTGACCAGGTGTATCAATAATATTGATACGATGTTGCTCAAACTGATTACTCATACCCTTCCAAAAACATGTTGTAGCAGCAGAGGTTATTGTAATTCCTCTTTCTTGCTCTTGCTCCATCCAGTCCATGGTCGCAGCTCCATCATGCACCTCACCAATTTTGTGATTAACACCGGTGTATAGTAAAACCCTTTCTGTTGTTGTTGTTTTACCAGCATCAATATGAGCACTAATACCTATATTTCTGTAACGTTCAATGGGGGTTATTCGAGCCACTTAATATACCTTTAACAAAAATTAAAAACGGAAATGTGAGAAGGCTTTGTTTGCTTCAGCCATACGATGAACTTCTTCTCTTTTTTTCATCGCTGAGCCTTTATTTTCAGATGCTTCCATAAGTTCGGCAGCTAGGCGTAAATCCATTGATTTTTCACCTCTTTTTCTTGCTGCATCTCTTAACCACCTCATTGCAAGAGCTGATCTTCTTGAAGGTCTTACCTCAACTGGTACTTGATAATTAGCCCCGCCTACTCGTCTACTTTTTACTTCGACCAGTGGTCTTAAATTTTCAATAGCTAATGAAAATACCTCAATTGGATCTTTGCCACTTTTGGTTTGTATCTGATCAAAAGCGCCATAAATCAACCTTTCAGCAACTGATTTTTTTCCACTAGTCATCAATACATTTACAAACTTAGAAACTTCTTGGCTTCCAAATTTTGGATCTTGAAGAATGTGTCTTTTTGGAACATCTCTACGTCTTGGCATATCTCGTAACCTCTATATTAAATTAAGCTGCTTTTGGGCGTTTAGTCCCATATTTAGAACGGCCTTGTTTCCTGTCTTTTACCCCAGAAGTATCTAAATTACCTCGAACCATATGGTATCTAACACCAGGCAAATCTTTCACTCGGCCACCACGAAGTAAAACAACTGAATGTTCCTGAAGGTTATGCCCTTCTCCACCAATATAACTAATCACTTCGTATCCAGTAGTCAAGCGAACCTTAGCTACTTTTCTTAAAGCAGAATTTGGTTTTTTTGGTGTTGTAGTATAAACACGAGTACAAACACCCCTTTTTTGAGGAGAAGCCTCAAGCGCAGGGACCTTACTCTTTTCGACCACTCTTTTTCTGGCCTTTCTTATTAGCTGATTAGTTGTAGGCATTACCTATCCTTTTATTTAAATAACTATTCTAAACTGTTCCAGAACTTATCTCTGAAAGGCGAGAATTGTATTTTGCTTCGCTCATAATGTCAACTTAAATTACTTAGTTGACTCCTTAATTTCTATATTATTATCAACAGATTCTTGAGTAGTTAACTCCTCACTCACTTTTTCTGTCTCTTCAATCTCAGCAGATGGAGCAAATGCTTCTTCTGCTTTCTCTAAATTACTCATTTCACCTGCTTTACCATCTACTTTTGCATTCTTTGCATTAATTTTTGCTTCAGCAACTTCTTTTCTATTGAGATGATACGCTAATCCAGTCCCTGCAGGAATTAATCGACCAACAATTACATTCTCTTTTAAGCCTCTCAACTCATCTCGCTTACCAAGAATCGCAGCTTCTGTCAGAACGCGAGTAGTTTCTTGGAAGGATGCCGCGGAAATAAATGAATCTGTTGAAAGTGATGCTTTTGTAATGCCTTTTAAAACAGGCTCAAATTCAGCTTCTTTTTTCTTTTCAGCTCTCATTAGATCATTTTTCTTAAATACTTCTGCGCGTTCGAGCTCTTCACCATTAATAAATGATGTATCACCAGCCTTGGTAATTCTCACTCGTCTAAGCATTTGTCTTACAATAACCTCAATATGCTTGTCATTGATTTTTACGCCTTGAAGTCTATAAACATCTTGAACTTCATCAATAATATATCTTGCAAGAGCTTCTCTACCTTGAAGCCTTAAAATATCAGCTGGGTCAGCTGGGCCATCAACAATCGTCTCGCCCTTAGTAACTACTTGTCCATCATGCGCTGTTACATGTTTATCTTTAGGAATTAAAAATTCACTAGCATTTCCATCTGAATCGGTAATAACTAAACGTTGCTTACCTTTCGTATCCTTCCCGAAAGATACAGTACCGGTGTTCTCAGCTAATACGCCTGCATCTTTAGGGGAGCGGGCTTCAAAAAGCTCTGCAACCCTTGGAAGTCCACCAGTAATATCTCTAGTTTTAGAGGACTCTTGAGGAATTCTTGCTATTATATCGCCCTTCCTAACCTCTTGATTGTCTGTAACAGTTATGATGTAACCCAGTTGGAATGTTATGTTGACTGAGGTATCCGTATCATTTAATTTTACTTCTTTACCTTTGTTGTCTAATAACTTAATTTGAGGCCTTAGTCCTTTTGATTGGCCAGTTTTTTGTTTAGACTCAACAACAACGAGAGTTGATAGTCCAGTAACATCATCTATTTGTTTCGCTACGGTTACGCCTTCTTCAACATTTTCAAATTTTGCAATTCCATCATGTTCAGAAATAATTGGCCTATTATGAGGATCCCAAGTGGCTATCACCATACCAGCTTTTACTGTCTGAGCATCGTCTGCTAATAATGTTGCGCCGTAAGGGACTTTATGCGATTCTCGCTCCCTTCCGGACTCATCTTCAATTATAAATTCTCCATTTCTTGAGACAACTACTTTTTCACCATTAGCATTTGTAACTAATCTCATTACTTTATATCTGACTTTCCCTGCAGATTTATTCTCTATCTGGCTTACGGATGCTGCTCTTGAAACTGCACCACCAATATGAAATGTTCTCATGGTTAGCTGTGTTCCAGGTTCACCAATTGATTGAGCTGCAATAACTCCAACTGCCTCTCCTTGGTTTATTAAATTACCACGACCAAGATCTCGACCATAACATTTAGCACAAATACCATAACGAGTTTTACAAGTAAGTGCGGTCCTAACTGTTATTTCATCTATACCAAGGGTTTCAATTTTTTCAACCTCATCCTCCCCTAGAAGAATACCTGCATTATAAAGAATCTCTTGTGTCTCTGGATTTAATATGTCGAAAGCGGAAACTCTGCCTAAGATTCTGTCGCTTAGCGGCGTCACGGTCTCACCACCTTTAACTAATGCCTTAGTTAAAAGGCCTTCATCTGTTTCACAATCAAGCTCTGTAACTACAAGATCTTGAGTTACATCAACCAACCTTCTGGTTAAATAGCCAGAATTTGCAGTTTTTAGTGCTGTATCCGCTAAACCTTTTCTTGCCCCGTGAGTAGATATAAAGTATTGCAACACGTTTAATCCATCACGAAAGTTTGCTGTAATCGGAGTCTCAATAATTGAGCCATCTGGCCTAGCCATTAAACCTCGCATCCCAGCTAGCTGCCTAACCTGAGCTGCAGATCCCCTAGCGCCTGAATCAGCCATCATGTATATGGCGTTAAATGATTCCTGACGCATTGGATTACCCTTTTCATCCTTCACTGGTTTATCATTTACATCCATCACCGGCTCATCTTGCAACTGCTTCATCATTGCATCAGCAACTTTATCGCCTGTTCGGCCCCATATATCTACTACTTTATTATATCTCTCCCCTTGGGTAACAAGCCCAGAGGAATATTGATCTTCAATTTCCTGTACCTCAGACCTTGCAGTTTCCAGCAATTGTTCTTTTTCGGCTGGTATCTTCATGTCATGGACAGTAATAGACATTCCAGATTTTGTAGCATATTTATAACCCATATTTTTCAAGTTATCTGCAAGAATTACTGTATCGCGAATTCCTATCTTTCTAAATCCAACATTAATAAGTTTTGATATTTCTTTTTTCTTCAGGCTCCTATTAATTAAATCGAAGGGAAGCCCAGCTGGTAAAATTTCTGATAATAAGGCTCTGCCTACAGTTGTTTCATATCGGTTAACTTTTAAAGTGGTGCTATTGTCAAAATTTAATTCGTATTCATTAATTCTAACAGTCGCTCTAGCATGCAGAGATACAGTACCATTATCATAAGCACGTCTTACTTCATCAACATCAGCAAATTTCATACCTTCACCTTTTGCCGCAATTCTTTCTCTTGTTAGATAATATAGTCCTAAAACAATATCCTGTGACGGCACAATAATTGGCTCGCCATTTGCAGGTGATAAAATATTGTTAGAAGCCAGCATTAGTGTTCTTGCTTCCATTTGTGCTTCGATAGACAATGGAACATGAACGGCCATTTGATCGCCATCAAAATCTGCGTTAAAAGCTGCACAGACTAAAGGGTGAAGCTGAATCGCCTTACCTTCAATTAATACTGGCTCAAAAGCCTGGATACCTAGCCTGTGAAGGGTAGGTGCTCTATTTAAAAGCACTGGATGCTCTCTAATTACATCTTCAAGAATATCCCATACCTCTGGCCCCTCTTCCTCTACCTTTTTCTTTGCTGCTTTAATTGTAGTAGCTAACCCTAAAATCTCTAATTTATTAAAAATAAATGGTTTAAATAGCTCGAGTGCCATTTTTTTTGGTAATCCACATTGGTGCAATTTTAATTGCGGCCCAACAACAATAACTGAACGTCCAGAATAATCCACCCTTTTTCCTAGTAAGTTCTGTCTAAACCGTCCGCCTTTACCTTTAATCATATCGGCTAATGATTTTAGCGGTCTCTTATTCGCTCCTGTCATCACTTTTCCACGGCGACCATTATCAAGTAAAGAATCCACAGATTCTTGTAACATTCTCTTTTCATTTTTTACAATAATCTCAGGTGCTCTTAAATCAAGTAAGCGACGAAGTCGATTATTTCTATTAATAACTCTTCGATATAAGTCATTTAAATCAGACGTTGCAAATCGCCCACCGTCAAGTGGAACTAAAGGTCTTAACTCAGGCGGTAATACTGGTAAAATATCTAATATCATCCACTCTGGTTTAATTCCAGAACTCTTAAAAGCCTCTAAAACTTTTAATCTTTTTGCAAGTTTTTTTTGTTTAGCTTCAGAGCTAGTTGCCTTTAATTCTTCATGTAATTCTTCAACTACTTCATGAATTTTAATTGATTTTAAAAGTTCTTTAACGCCTGCAGCACCCATTACAGCATTAAATTCATCACCAAATTCTTCAACTTTAGATAAATAATCGTCTTCAGATAGTAATTGACCTTTTTTGAGTTCTGGAACCATTCCAGGCTCAGTCACCATATATGCTTCAAAATATAAAACTCTCTCTATATCTCTTAAAGGGATATCAAGAACCATTCCTAGACGACTCGGTAAACTCTTAAGAAACCAAATATGTGCCACAGGGCTTGCAAGATCTATGTGCCCCATTCTTTCACGCCTTACTTTTGATAAGGTAACTTCCACACCACATTTTTCACATATAACTCCACGATGTTTTAACCTCTTATACTTTCCACATAAACACTCATAATCTTTTGTTGGTCCAAAAATCTTTGCACAAAAAAGACCGTCTCTCTCTGGCTTAAAAGTCCTATAATTAATGGTCTCTGGCTTCTTTACTTCACCAAAAGACCAAGACCTAATTTTTTCTGGAGATGCTAACGCAATTTTAATTGCATCAAATTCTTGTTGCTGTGTAGTCTGTTTAAATAGATCTAGTAATGCTTTCATTTGTGATCTCCTTAGTTTCTATCTAGGTCAATATCAATTGCTAATGAACGAATTTCTTTAGTTAAAACATTAAATGATTCAGGCATGCCTGCATCTATCTTATGCTCACCTTTGACTATATTTTCATATACTTTCGTTCTACCTGTAACATCGTCTGATTTAACAGTGAGCATTTCTTGGAGAGTATAAGAAGCTCCGTATGCTTCTAAAGCCCAAACTTCCATCTCACCAAATCTTTGTCCACCAAATTGAGCCTTACCTCCCAGCGGTTGTTGCGTCACTAAGGAATAAGGTCCAGTTGATCTTGCATGCATCTTGTCATCAACTAAATGATGGAGCTTTAATACGTGCATATAGCCAACTGTTACGTGTCTCTCAAAGGCTTCCCCAGTTCTACCATCATATAATTTTACTTGGGTTTTTTTTGCAGAAAAATCTAACAACTTAGTATGCTCACTATTATCTGGATAAGCCAAATCTAACATCTGTTGAATATCTGATTCTGCACCACCATCAAAAACTGGTGTTGCAAATGGAACACCACCTGTTAAATTTGATGCTAGCTCTTTTATTTCATCATCTTTTAATGATTTAATATCTTCTGCTTTACCCGATGACTCATTGTAAATTTTCTCAAGGTAATTTCTTACCTCAGAAATCTTTTCTTCTTTTTGCAACATTTCATTTATTCTATCTCCAAGACCTTTGGCAGCCCAGCCCAGATGAACCTCAAGAAGTTGTCCAATATTCATTCTTGATGGCAAGCCAAGTGGATTTAAAACAATATCTAATGTTGTGCCATCAGCCATATAAGGCATATCTTCTTGCGGCGCAATTTTGGAAATAACCCCCTTATTACCATGTCGACCCGCCATCTTATCCCCTGGCTGAATTCTTCTTTTCACAGCTAGGTAAACTTTAACCATCTTTTGAACACCTGGAGGTAATTCATCGCCTTGAGTTAACTTACGTTTCTTCTCTTGATAGCGATTATCAAATTCTGTTTTCGCTCTAGTTAAATTTTCCTTTAATATTTCTAATTGTTTAGAATCTTTATCTTCTTTTAAGCGAATATCAAACCATTCGTATCGTTCAATTTCAGATAAACTTTCTTTAGATACCTTGTCCCCTTTTTTCAAAGGCTTTGGTCCACCAACTACAGGCTTATTAAGAATTGTTTTGTGCACTCTTGTGAAAATATCCTCTTCAACGATTCTTTTTTGATCATCTAAATCTCTTTGGTACGCTTCAAGTTGAGCACTAATAATAGTCTCTGCACGATCATCTCTATCAATCCCTTCACGAGTGAAAACCTGAACATCAATAATTGTTCCTGACATACCTGATGGAACCCGCAAACTAGTGTCTTTTACATCGGATGCTTTTTCACCAAAAATTGCTCTTAATAATTTCTCTTCAGGAGTTAATTGAGTCTCTCCTTTTGGAGTTACTTTACCAACCAAGACATCTCCAGATTCTACCTCTGCACCAATGTAGATAATGCCTGATGTATCTAGGCGTCCTAACATTCTTTCAGATAAATTTGAAATATCTTGGGTAATTTCTTCCGAACCAAGCTTTGTATCTCTTGCTAGAACTTGCATCTCTTCAATGTGTATAGAGGTGTATCTATCTTCTGCGACAACTTTTTCTGATATCAAAATTGAATCTTCAAAGTTATATCCATTCCATGGCATAAACCCAATCAACATATTTTGACCAAGAGCTAGCTCGCCTATATCAGTTGATGCGCCATCAGCAACAACATCTCCACGTTGAATTTTTTCTCCTATTTTAACCAAAGGTTTCTGGTTAATCGTTGTGTTCTGATTTGATCGTGTATATTTTGTTAAATTATAAATATCAACACCAATTTCATCCTGCGCCGTTTCCTTTTCATTAACCTTTACAACTATTCTTCTTGAATCTACGTAATCTACTACACCACCACGTTTTGCTTGAACAGTCGTTCCAGAATCCATAGCTACAGTTCGCTCAATTCCCGTACCCACCAGGGCTTTATCTGCTCGCAAACACGGTACCGCTTGTCTCTGCATATTGGCACCCATTAAAGCTCTATTTGCATCATCATGTTCCAAAAAAGGAATTAATGATGCAGCTACTGATACAATTTGACCAGGTGCGACATCCATATAGTCAATTTTATCGTTGTCAGCCATGGTGAATTCATTTTTATGTCTTGAAGAAACCTGGCTCTCTTTAAATTTACCTTTAGGGTCTAATTCACAATTTGCTTGAGCAATTGTATATTCACTTTCTTCAATTGCTGACAGGTAATTAATTTCAGCTGTTACTTTTCCATCATTCACTTTTCTATAAGGAGTTTCTAAAAATCCATATTGATTAGTTCTTGCATATAAAGCAAGGGAGTTGATTAGACCAATATTTGGCCCCTCTGGAGTCTCAATTGGGCAAACGCGTCCATAATGAGTTGAATGAACATCTCTAACTTCGAAACCAGCTCTTTCACGGGTCAGACCGCCGGGGCCTAATGCAGAAATCCTTCTTTTATGTGTGATTTCTGAAAGTGGGTTTGTTTGATCCATAAATTGTGAAAGCTGTGAAGAACCAAAAAATTCTTTAATTGCACTTGCAATTGGTTTAGAATTTATTAAGTCAGTCGGCATTAAGTTATCTGCTTCCGCTTGGCCTAGACGTTCTTTTACTGCTCGCTCAACTCTAACTAATCCAGTTCTAAACTGATTTTCTACTAATTCACCAACTGAACGAATACGTCGATTACCAAGATGATCAATGTCGTCGATATCTCCTCGTGTATTTTTCAGTTCTACAAGGATTCCTACAACTGCCAAAATGTCCTCATGTGATAATACAGGGGATCCAGTTACTTCTTTTTCTCCTGCAGCATCATAAAACCGCTTTAACCAGTTAGCATAATTATTATACGATTTTGGAAATGCTCTACGATTAAACTTCATTCGGCCAACATTAGATAAATCATATCTGTCTGGATTGAAAAATAATCCTTCAAATAAAGATTGGACTGAATCTTCTGTTGGAGGCTCACCAGGTCTCATCATTCTATAAATTGCAACTTGAGCACTATATTGATCTGGCACCTCATCTGTAGATAAAGTTTGCGATATAAAGTCACCATGATCCAACTCATTTGAATAAAGAATATTAAATGTTTCTGCCCCAGATTCAAGAATTTTTTCGAATAACTCTTCTGTAATTTCTGCATTTGTTTCTGCAACAACTTCACCAGTTTCAATATCTATAATTGCTTTAGCAATTTTCTTACCTATATAATCTTCAGGCACTACTGGAACGATTAGCGAAGCTTTGTTTTCAATCTCTCTAACGTGCTTAGCTGTAATCCTCTTTTCTTTTGCAACGATAAGATTGCCTTTTTTATCCTTATAATCTCGTTTTGCAATCTCTCCTCTTAATCTTTCAGGGACAACTTCTATTGACGCATTTTTACCTTTTACATGAAATTTTTCAAAATCATAAAAAGTAGTTAAAATTTCTTCTGGTGAAAGTCCTAAAGCCTTTAAGAGTGTTGTGACCGGCATTTTTCTTCTGCGATCAATCCTGAAATATAAGTAATCTTTAGGATCAAATTCAAAATCTAACCAAGAACCTCGATAAGGAATAATCCTTGCTGAAAATAATAACTTTCCTGAACTGTGTGTTTTTCCTTTGTCGTGCTCAAAAAATACCCCTGGGCTCCGATGCAATTGAGAAACGATTGCTCTTTCAGTTCCATTGATCACAAATGATCCATTTTCTGTCATCAATGGGATTTTTCCCATATAAACTTCTTCTTCTTTTGTGTCTTTGATTACTTTTTTATCACCAGACTCACGGTCATAAAGAGTCAAACGTACCTTAACTTTTAAAACAACTTCATATGTTAGGCCCCTTTGCTGACACTCCTTTACTTCAAACTCTTCTTTTCCCAAGGTATAACTTACAAAATCTAGTCTAGCAAAACCTGCGTGACTCGAAATCGGAAAAAGTGTATTAAAAGTAGATTGCAAACCTGCATCATCACGCTCTTCTGGTTTAATTTCTTGTTGAAGAAATGCCTTATATGATTCAAGTTGTAAAGCTAAAAGATATGGTATTTCTAATACAGTCTCTTTTTTTGCAAAACTTTTTCTAATACGTTTCTTTTCAGTAAAGGAATAGCTCATAGCATCTCCAAAGTTAAAAATTCATATAACAAAAAACTAATAATAAAAATTTCTTGTTATATAAAAAATCAGTTATTAAAAATAAATGAAGGCTGCCTTATCTAAAAATAAAGACAACCTTCAAATTAAATTTTAATTATTTCAACTCGCCTGTTGCGCCAGCATCAGTTAATTTTTTCAAAGCTTCTTCAGCAGATGCCTTATCTAAAGTTTCTTTCACAACTTTAGGTGCAGCATCAACAATATCTTTAGCTTCTTTTAAACCAAGGCCTGTAATTTCACGAACTGCTTTAATAGTATTTACCTTGTTATCACCAATTGCAGTTAAATGAAGATCGAATTCAGTCTTTTCTTCAGCTGCTGCTGCATCACCGCCGCCGCCTGCAGCTGCAGGAGCTGCTGCTACTGCAGCTGCAGAAACACCGAATTTTTCTTCCATCTCTTTAATCAATTCTGATAAATCTAGAACTGACATACCACCAATACCTTCTAATATGTCTTCTTTTGAAATAGCCATACTTTAATACTCCTAATAGTTTAATTAAGTCTTGTAGATAAATTATGCAGGTTTCTGATCTCGGACCGCTGCAATACCTCTTACAAATTTTGTTGGTACTTCATTTAATGTACGAACAAATTTTGAAATTGGTGCTTGCATAGTTCCCATCAGTATCGCTAATAATTCATCTCGACTTGGTAAAGAAGCAAGAGCTTTAATTGCTCCAGCATCTAATTTTTTATCTGGCATTGCCCCTGTTTTGATAGTAAATAAATCATTTGTCTTAGCAAAGTCGTTTAAAATCTTCGCGGCTGACACAGGATCTTCAGATATTCCAAATAGTAAAGGCCCTACCATTTCTTCTGCTAATGATGAAAATGGAGTATTCTCAACTGCTCTTTTGACTAAATTATTCTTAAGCA
>Ga0209816_1002231_pt1 | contig 13872 bp, 12 predicted proteins | sample CoawatmetaG01DNA_FD_187509 | JGI IMG/M metagenome (GOLD analysis project Ga0209816, IMG submission 187509) | Marine microbial communities from the West Antarctic Peninsula - Coastal water metaG017-DNA (SPAdes) (version 2) | ecosystem: Environmental > Aquatic > Marine > Coastal ... | reverse complement strand
ATATTACAGAAAAAGCGATTCTTGGCACTGCTTATATACAGCGTGGTGCAGTGATCACGGCCGTTGATCCACAACTTGAAAGTAACGTGTCAGGCATTGTTGATGCAATGATTGCGGGTGATTTTCGGAGCCTCGATGACAGTGCCTTCAGCGTTGTACTCGGTGTTTCATTGGCGAATATTTTGAGAGTCGGCATCGGAGATTATGTCGACGTGACTGTGCCTCGTCTGACGATTACGCCTTTGGGGATGTTCCCTCGCAATAAACGACTGCAGGTCACCGGCCTGTTCGAGATCGGCGCGCAGCCTGATGCCTTTCAGGCTTATGTGTCGCTTGCAACAGGGCAGAAGTTACTCGGCAGCAAAGGCCGAGTAGATGGCTTGCAGATAAAAACTCGGGACCTGTTCGCAGCGCCTGAAATCATGCGCGAAGTGGCCACGCAGCTTCCCGATACTTATTCGGTAAAAGATTGGAGCCAGACGCAAGGTTCGCTGTTTAGCGCAGTAAAGCTGGAAAAGCTTATGGTGAGCTTATTGCTACTGAGTGTAGTCGCAGTCGCCGCGTTTAACATTGTCTCAACGCTGGTAATGTCAGTGGCGGAGAAGCGCAGAGACATTGCCGTGTTGCGCACAATGGGTGCACGGGCAGGGGGCATTATGGCTATTTTTGTCGCTCATGGGCTGGCGCTTTCCGGTGTTGGGATTACAGCCGGTGCGCTGGTTGGCATCTTTTTGGCGACGAATATTGCCACCATTACAGCGACCTTGGAGCGTACACTCGGTATGAAGCTATTCGATCCGTCAGTGTATTTTATTAGTGAACTGCCCGCAGATTTACAGGGCTTCGATGTCATGGTGGTCGTGGCAGCCTCCGTTTTATTGAGTCTTCTGGCCACTCTTTATCCCGCTTGGCGTGCAGCCTGTATTGCGCCTGCAGAGGTATTACGTTATGAGTAAAGTAGTGCTGCAGTGCGAGGGGTTATCGCGTGTCTATGAAGATGGCGACCGATCCATAACGGTCTTGCGCGGTATTGATTTAACGCTACTTGCCGGCGAGAAAATTGCCATAGTTGGCGGTTCCGGTTCAGGCAAATCCACCTTATTAAACTTGCTTGGAGGCTTGGATAATCCCAGTAGCGGACGGGTTGTGATGAACGGTAAAGATTTGTCTAAACTGGATGAAAGGGCATTATGCCAGCTGCGTAATGTGCAATTGGGTTTTGTGTATCAGTTCCATCATTTGTTGCCAGAATTTGATGCGCGGGAAAATGTCGCCATGCCCCTGTTGATTGGAGGAACGGCGCGTAAAGACGCCTGGCTCACTGCAGAGGCAATGCTGGAGCGTGTCGGCATGGCGCATCGCCTGGCGCATAGGCCTGCGCATTTGTCTGGGGGTGAGCGACAGCGCGTAGCAATTGCTCGGGCGCTGGTTGCTCGTCCAGATTGCGTTTTGTTGGATGAGCCCACTGGAAATCTGGACCCGACTTCTGCAGGGCAGGTGCTGGATTTGATAGACGAGCTCGGTCAGGATGAGGCTTCTTTTGTCGTGGTAACACATGACCCCACTATTGCCGCGCAGATGAATCGCACGTTGGAATTACGTGATGGCATGTTGCAGGAGCTGATGTGACCGGCACAGAGCGACTGCGTATCGCCGTGCGTTATACCTTTGCCTTCGGCCAAGGACATCTGTCTGCGTTTCTATCATCGCTATCGATACTAGGGCTAGTGCTGGCAATTAGCCTGCTGATTATTGTCCTGTCTGTTATGAACGGTTTCGATAAAGAAATGCGCGAGCGGATACTGTCGCTGGTGCCGCATATCACCATGTACTCTGCCTCGCCTATTGTTGACTGGCACAAAGATGTCGAATTACTGAAAGCCCATCCCGAGGTGGAAGAGGTAACGCCTTTCGCGCAATTCGACGCACTCATCATGCGCGGCACAGATATCGAGACGGTGCGCGGTATCGGGCTAGACCCTAGCCAAAATGGTGCGTTTGCTCCGCTTGTGCCCTATCTCGATGCGCAACAAGCCAGCAATTTTCGGCAGCGCGAAGACGGTCTTATTTTGGGTGCCGGTGTGGCGGAACATTTGGACGTGAAAGTGGGAGAGCGTGTGAACTTAATTGTGCCCGGTGCAGGAGGCACAGGTGAACGCGGGCCTACTCGGTTCAAAACGGTTCAGTTGAGCGCGATCTTGAGCACTGGCACCGAGCTCGATCAGTCTGTTGCACTGGTGCATTTGACGCTCGCGTCTGACTTGGCAGGGCTGCACGGGCAAGTCAGTGGCTTTCGCATTACGACGCGTGAACTGTTTGCGGTGCAGACGATTGCTTGGGACTTACAAGGCATCCTGCCTCCTGGTTTTTACAGCACAAACTGGATGATGACGCATGGCAACCTCTATTCTGCGATACAGCTGTCGCGTGATCTCATATCGATATTGTTGTTCTCGATTATCGGGGTGGCGGCGTTTAATGTTGTATCTTCTCTTGTGTTGGTGGTGATGGATAAGCAAGGCAATATAGCAATTCTGCGCACGCTGGGCGCTACGGGCGCCGATATCGCTTGGGTTTTCGTCTTACAAGGCGCCATGATTGGCATTGTCGGCGTGGTGCTGGGCAGTGTTGCGGGGGCTCTGGGTAGTCAGGCCGTGCCTGGGCTTGTGAGCTGGCTGGAACGAATATTGGGAATGCGATTTCTCAACACAGACGTATACCCGGTGTCGTTTTTACCGGTAGACCTGCTGCTGCGAGACGTTGTGACCGTTGGCGGAGTTGCGCTCGCCATGTGTGTGATCGCAGCGATTTATCCGGCTAGACGCGCTGCCAAAATGTCACCGGCAGTCATACTCAGTCAGGACCGTTAAAGAGTCTGGCTTCGCGCTTGCGTTTGCGTTCTTTCCACAGACGCGCAACACGCCAGCGCCACAGCAGTGTGATCACAAAATAACCGACACATCCACAAAATAGCCCGCAAATCAGGCACCCGATGAGAAAGGGTTTCCAGATTGCAGCGAGGCTGTTGCTCAGCCAGAACACACTCAGTTCAAATTCAACGGGCTGCAGCGGAACATCAATAATCAGCGCGCCAATCTTGTAGGCCATGAAAAACAGGGGCGCCATAGTAATCGGGTTGGTCACAAATACCAGTCCGACTGACAAAGGTAAGTTGCAACGCAGCAATACCGCCAGCACTGCTGCCGCAATCATCTGACCTGGTATCGGCATAAAGGCCACAAACAGCCCGACAAAAAAGGCCATTGCAGCCGAATAACGATTGATGTGCCACAGGTTGCTGGCATAGATCCAATCGCCGAGAACACTCAGTCCTTTAAGCTTTCGAATAGTCGCTATGCTGGGGACGATTTTTTGCAGAACTTCTTTGGGCATCGAATAGTTGACCGCAAGTGCGCTGTCATTGACCTTCTGTATGTGATTGAGTGGTCCCAATACTGTGTCGCAACCGGATTGCAATGGCCAGTATTATGAACCGCGCGGTGAGCATTATGCGCCATCGTTGCTGAGTTTCAAAATTCAATTTCAGAGCGAGTGTGTTGCGATTTCAGGAGGCCGCTCTATGCAATCATGGATGATTGGCATGGTGTCAGGGACGATTTTCGTGGGCTGGTGGGCATTTTTGCCGTCTTCGGTCTGGGGTCTCTTGTTTGCCGCGATTGCCTTAGTGGCACTGCGCTGGCGGTCAGTTGCTGCGCGAGTGACGTGCGGAGTGGCCTGCGGCTGTTTTCTGGGACTGGCTCACGGCACGGTGTTGTTGCAACATCGCCTGATCGATACGTGCGTCGGCGTCCCGTTAATCGTTACTGGGACCGTATCATCACTGCCCAGCGAAAGTCCTATGCTCAACGGTGGTTTGCGGCAGCGGTTTGAGTTTTCGCTGCGAGACCTGCTGCCCGCGCGCTGTGCAGGTCCTTCAAAGCTCATCCTGTCCTATTATGGCGATCACAAAATTCGTCCGGCAGACGAATGGCAGTTTGAAGTAAAGCTGCGTAAGCCATGGGGATTGGCGAATCCCGGCTCGTTTAACATGCAGGTCTGGTTCGCCCAGCGAGGGATTGGCGGGGTCGGCAGTGTCCGTAAGTCTAGCGAGAGACGTCAACAATTCCAGATTGAGAGCCTCTATGAAACACACCATCGTCTTCGCCAGACCATCAGTGAGCGTATCGGTCGTCTTGATCTGAACCCTCAGGTCATCGGTATTTTGCGCGCCATTACTGTGGCCGATAAAGCCGGAATCGACCACCAGCTGTGGTTTCTTTTTCAGCAGTTCGGAATTAATCATTTATTGGTGATCTCTGGCCTTCATATTGGAATGATCGCGGGCGTAGGGTATTTAGTCGGCGGTATTGTGCAGCGCCTCTTTGTCACCACAGCATTTTTCAACGGTTGCATGCCGGGCGCCCTCGCTCTGCTTCTTGCCGGTCTTTACAGCGCTCTGGCAGGCTTTTCGCTCCCCACTCAGCGCGCCCTGTGCATGCTAGCGTGCTTTGTAACAGCCGCTTTGGCAGGGCGTAGAAGCGGGGCATCCAGAAACCTGCTGATGGCGGCAGCAGTGGTGCTCGCATTCAACCCATTGGCCGCCGTGGGAAGTGGTTTTTGGCTTTCCTTCGGCGCGGTGGCGGCATTGCTGTGGGTGGGTAAATGGCAACACGGCATGGGTACGATTCGTCGCTTGTTCTATACGCATGGATTCATGTCGCTGGTGATGCTGCCTTTGGGCGCTCTATTTTTCGGTGGTGGGAGTCTGGTTGCGATGCTGGCTAACGTGCTGATGATTCCGCTTGTCGGCATGGTGGTAGTGCCGCTGGCGCTTATGGCCGCAGTGTCGTTTCTTTGCGGATGGTCGCTAGAAGCAACACTTTGGCGATTGGCAGGTTGGCCGTTAGAGCAAATCCTGCCATGGGCCGAGGGTCTGTCGAGTATGGGCGGCACATGGTTGTACTTTCCCCTGACCGCCAGCCTTCCACAGGTTCTCGTGGGCCTAGTGGCAGTCATTCTATTGATACTCCCGGGTAAGCGTATGCTGAAGTTATTGCTGCCGCTATTGGCGTTGCCGGTGTTGCTACCGCTGAATACGTCATCACAGGTACCCTCCCTCGACACACGCGTGACCGTGCTGGATGTAGGGCAGGGCACCGCAGTGGTTGTAAGGTCTCAAGGGCGCGTGTTGGTATACGATACCGGCGGAGGCAATCCTGATGGGATGAACATGGGTTCGATGGTTATACTGCCTTTCCTGCAGTTGCAGGGTGTGAACGCGCTGGACACACTGGTGATTAGTCATCCGGACCTTGACCACAGCGCGGGCACCCAGGATTTGTTGAGGGCGATGCCCGTTGATCGATTGCGCTTTGGCGGAGAGGATTTTCAGTATGGCAAAGGTAGGCCCTGCATTGCCGGTGAATCTTGGCGCTGGCCCGGCGGGCAGGTCTTTCAGTTTCTATCTCCGGCGCTAGAGACAACGCGCAGTAGTAATGATAGCTCCTGTGTTTTACAGATTGAGGTGGGCGATTATCGCTTGTTACTGCCTGGCGATATTGAGGAGGAGCGTGAGCGTACCCTAGTGAGTTACTGGGGTGACACACTCAGCAGCGAATGGCTTCTGGTCGGCCATCACGGCAGTAAAACATCGTCATCTCTAGCCTTCCTTAAGCACGTGCGGCCGCAGGCTGCAGTAGTGAGTAGTGGGTATGCCAACCGCTTTGGGCATCCCCATCTGAGCGTGACCCAGCGGCTACAGGGCGGCGATGTGTCGTTACACCATACAGCTGCAGAGGGCGCGCTGGAGTTTAAACTGGTGCAGGGGCGGGCGCTGGAGATCAGCGCCTATCGAAAAGTTCACCGACGCTACTGGATGTGACGTGAGTCCTGCTTCACGCTCCACCTAGGGTGTGCGTATAATGCTGCGAGTATTCCACTTGAATTGGTCAAAGTTGTGCTTGAGCTGTTAATAGCGGGCGGATGGTTGATGGTACTGATAGTGCTGTGCTCTATCTTAGTGCTGGCAATCTGTATTGATCGCCTTTATACCCTCAATCCGAAGAAGATCGCGCCACCGCATCTTCTGGCAACCGTCTGGAAGCAGCTTAAAAAGGGTGAGCTGGACGCACCGGGGCTGCGCACACTGCGACAGTCCTCTCCGCTGGGCCGTATTCTCGCGGCGGGATTGGCCAACGCATCTCACGGCCGGGATGTTATGAAGGAAAGCATTCAGGAGGCTGCTGCGCATGTGGTGCACGACTTGGAGCGTTATTTGAATACGCTCGGGACAATTGCCGCGGTGGCACCCCTGCTGGGATTGCTCGGGACTGTGGTGGGTATGATCGACGTGTTTGCCGAAATAATGGTGCAAGGTACCGGTAATGCTAGCGCGCTCGCCGGAGGCATTTCACAGGCTCTGATCACGACGGCCGCAGGGCTGACGGTCGCGATCCCAGCCATTGTGATGCACCGTTATTTTGTCGGAAAAATTGACGCGATCGTCGTTGAGCTGGAGCAAGAGACTATCAAGTTGGTCGACGCCCTGCACAGCGAAGAAAACACGGAAGTGACGGTTTGAAATTTAGGCGACACACGCGTGAAGAGGTCGGCATTAACCTGACCCCATTAATCGACGTCGTTTTTTTGCTGTTGATTTTTTTTATGGTGTCGACCACGTTTACACGCGAGACCCAATTGAGCGTTGATTTACCAGAGGCTCAAGGCCAGCCGAAACAAGCCATGGAGAAATCTATTGAGATATTGATCGATGAGTCTGGCACCTACCGCGTTAATGGCCAGATCCTGATGGACAATCGCATGCGTACCCTGCAAGCGGCTATCTATAGACTGTCCGCTGGGGACACGACGATGCCTATGTCCATCATGGCCGATGCACAGGCCGCACATCAGGATGTTGTAAAGGCAATGGATGCTGCAGGCCAGATGGGCTATGTGCATTTGACTATTATCACCAGGCAGCCAGCGGTTTCGTCAGCCTTGTCTGGCAGTCGCGACGTTCGCTGATCTGACCCGACTGTATTTTCACGGAGCTTTGCATGGCATACACAGTAGTTATACCAGCGCGGTACGGATCCACCCGATTGCCAGGCAAACCCCTGCTGGAGATACAGGGCAAAACGATGGTGCAAAGAGTCTGGGAGCAGGCGGGTCTTAGCGGAGCCGAGCGCGTCGTCATTGCAACCGACGATCACCGTATATTGGAGGTCGCTCAAGCCTTTGGCGCTCAGGTGTGCATGACCTCTGTAGAGCATGTGTCCGGTACCGACCGTCTGCAGCAAGTCGTCGCTGAACTGGGTTTGGCTGCCGACCATATTGTTGTCAATGTGCAGGGCGATGAGCCACTGATTCCGCCTCAGGTCATTGATCAGGTCGCTGCTAATTTGAGTGGTCATCCGCATGCCAGTATTGCAACGCTGTGTGAGGACATCGACAATATCGAAGACCTCATTAATCCTAATGTGGTGAAAGTCGTCACCGACGCGCAAGGTATGGCTTTGTATTTTAGTCGAGCACCGATTCCATGGCCAAGGGATGCGTTTACAGACACGCGTGACGTGATGCCCGTTGGCGGAAACTGGTATCGGCATATCGGTCTATATGCTTACCGTGTTGGGTTTCTGCACCAGTTTGTCAATTGGCCTCCTGCGCCCGAGGAGCACTTAGAAAGCCTGGAACAGTTGCGTGCCTTGCACAATGGCGTCGGTATTCATGTTGATAGGGCAGTGCATACGGTCCCTGCCGGCGTTGATACCCACGACGATTTGGTGCTAGTGCGTACGGTGCTGAAGGGAAAGCGTGAAAGTTGACTATTACGCAGGCCACTGGTGCGCTGTTCGTTTGTTTGGGTCACACCGGACGTCCAGTAATTGTGCATCACTCGCCCCATGACAGCTGGGACGATCGCTCACAGCTTTTGAATCTAACAGAAACAGCCGGCGCCGGGTTATTGCGCGCGCTTGGCTAAGAGCAGACATGACACGATGAGGTTTTACCACCATAAGCCTATGCACCCGCATAATACGCTCGCTTTACAAGCGCGAGCGGACGCTTTTGCGTGTGTTACCAATGACGATGAGCTGCTGGAGGCTCTTGCATGGGCAAGGGCTAAAGGCGTTGATGTCGTTGTGCTTGGGCAAGGGAGTAATATTGTTTTAGCCGGTGATGTTCAGGCACTGGTGGTGCAGCAGGCGATGCGCGGCATTGAGAGACTAGATGCCTCTAACGGTGATGTCATTGTGCGTGCAGCCGCCGGCGAAAACTGGCACGAATTGGTGCAGTGGACATTGCAGCAAGGCTATTATGGATTGGAAAATCTTGCGCTGATCCCTGGCACGGTCGGTGCGTCACCGATCCAAAATATAGGTGCCTACGGCGTGGAATTACAGTCGGTCTTATTACAGGTGCACGCTAGACAGATAGCGGACGATAAACTGATAGCGTTAGACAATGCAGCGTGCCAGTTCAGCTATCGAGACAGTCTGTTTAAGCACCAGTTCAAAGATCAGCTTGTCATCACGGCGATAGACATTCAGTTGTCTCGTCGTTCCAATGTCAATATCAGCTATCCTGCTCTAGCGGATTTTTTTAATGAACATCCTCATATTGAGCCGACGCCTCAGGCCGTATTTGACGCGGTTGTCAGCATTCGTCGCAGTAAGCTGCCAGACCCCGCGGTTGAACCTAACGCGGGCAGCTTTTTTAAAAATCCAGTGCTGGCGGCAGAAGTGGCTCAGTTGCTGCTCGGAAAATATCCTCATCTACCCTGTTTTCCTCAAGTAGACGGCAGCGTTAAAGTGTCTGCCGCATGGATGATCGACCAGTGTGGATGGAAAGGTTATCGAACACATGACGTAGGTGTGCACCCGCAACACGCGCTTGTGCTGGTTAACTATGGCAGTGGCAGTGGGGCACAGTTATTGGCGCTGTCCAGTGAAATTGTGACTTCCGTGTATGACGCATTTGGCGTGGCTCTAGAAATTGAACCCAGAATATATGGGCTTAAACCGTGAGTAAGTTCGATCACAAAGCGTTTGTCACTACCCTCACTACAAGGCCGGGTGTTTACCAGATGTACGATGGCGCTGGTGGGCTGTTGTATGTCGGCAAGGCTAAAAATTTACGGAATCGGGTGGGGAGTTATTTTCGGGCAAGTGGTCTCACGGATAAAACGATGGCGCTTGTGGCCAGAATTCAGGATATCCAAGTGACGGTTACAACGACCGAAGTCGATGCACTGTTACTGGAACACAATCTGATCAAGACACAGCAACCGCCTTATAATATTCTCCTGCGTGACGACAAGTCTTATCCGTATATTTTTCTTTCAAGTGACGACGATTTTCCAAGAATTACCATGCATCGTGGCGCTAAGCGACGCAAGGGTCAGTACTTTGGTCCCTATCCCAGCGCGGGTGCCGTGCGTGAATCTATGCATTTTTTACAAAAAGTATTCAAAGTGCGACAGTGTGAAGACAGTTATTTTAAGAACCGGTCACGTCCGTGTCTGCAATACCAGATAGAGCGCTGCAGCGCGCCTTGTGTAGATCTTGTGAGTGAGGAGGACTACGCTCAGCAGGTCGAAAGTACCCGGTTGTTTTTAAGTGGAAAATCTCAGGAGCTGATGGTTCGATTGGCCGACGATATGGAGCAGGCTGCGGCGCAATTATCGTATGAGAAGGCGGCAATATACCGCGATCAGATTAGTCATTTACAGCACGTGCAAGCGAGCCAGGGCATTGAGGGAGTCAGTGGAGATCTGGACATAATAGCCGCTGCCGCGTCACACGGGCGAGCATGCGTGCAGGTGCTGTTTGTGCGAGAAGCGAGAGTGCTTGGCAGTAAAACGTATTACCCTCCGCTAAAACTGCAGGAGGGTATAGAGCAGCTGCTCGCGGCGTTTATCCCTCAGTTTTATCTCGGTTTGGCCAGAGCGATCCCAGCGGAAATTATTGTTAATGCAGAGCCCGATAGCGCCGATATAATCGCCCAGGCACTATCGGTGCAGGCCCAAAGAAAGGTGAAGTTGCGCAGCCGCGTGCGTGAGTCTCGCGCTCAATGGTTAATGCTCGCGCAGCAGACTGCCGAAACTAATCTTACCGCGCACTTGGCGGGACGACAGACTATGTTAGGACGCTTGCAAGCTTTGCAGGATTTGTTGAGTTTGCCTCAGCTGCCGGAACGCATGGAGTGTTTTGACATCAGCCACAGTTCTGGTGAAGCGACAGTGGCCTCGTGCGTTGTGTTTGATCAGCACGGGCCACGCAAGGTCGACTATCGTACATTCAATATCGAAGGCGTCACGCCGGGCGATGACTATGGCGCAATGCACCAGGCGCTCGAGCGTCGTTACAAAAGGCTTAAAACCACAGAGGCCAAAATGCCTGATGTCCTTTTGATTGACGGCGGTAAGGGGCAGGTAGCTCAGGCCATGTCGGTCCTTAATGATTTGCAAGTCTCTGGAGTTGAGGTGGTAGGGGTGGCAAAGGGGGCCACGCGCAAGGCCGGACTTGAAACGTTAATTAACGGTGAGACAGGCGAGCAGATACAGTTGCCATCAGACCATCCCGCTTTACATTTGATACAGCATATACGCGATGAGGCCCACCGCTTTGCTATCACCGGTCACCGCGGCCGGCGCGATAAAGCCCGTCAGCGTTCAGCGTTACAGGATATCCCCGGGGTCGGCGCTAAGCGTCGACGCGAACTGCTGCGTCACTTTGGCAGTGCGCAAGGCGTAAAGAATGCAAACCTTGATGAGCTGAAAAAGATTTCGGGTATCAGCGCGGCGATCGCACAACAGATATACGACCATCTGCACAATGGCTAAACTTGCTTATTGTTAGGATTGGTCTGGGGGCGAGCAGCAGGCGCGGGTCAGATGCCGTATTTGAATCAAGGTGTGCCCTTGGGTTAAACTGTGTTAAGCGCGGGACTCCCCCGTTTAAGAGTGACACTTGTTACTGTCTGAAAGGATATCGAAGCACTTGCCCATCACAATCCCTAATGCCTTGACGATTTTCAGGATTCTACTCATTCCCGTACTGGTGGTGGTGTTCTATTTACCTTTCAAAAATCATTTGCTGTTTGCCGCTGGGATTTTTGCGTTTGCAGCGATAACCGATTGGGTAGATGGTTATCTCGCTCGACGACTTGGCCAGATGACGGCATTTGGTGCGTTCCTTGATCCAGTGGCTGATAAGCTCATGGTGTCTATCGCTCTAGTGCTGCTCGTCGAGCGCCATGACACCTTGCTATTTACGCTTGCTGCGTGCGTGATTATTGGTCGCGAAATCGTGGTTTCGGCGTTGCGAGAGTGGATGGCAGAGCTTGGAGAGCGCACATCGGTCGCCGTCTCCTACATTGGCAAGGTCAAGACAGCACTGCAGATGATTGCGATTACCGGATTGCTGGCGACGGATCCGCGTCTGGATGAAGACTGGCAATTGGTATTGTGCTATGTCGTTTTATACGCCGCTGCGGTGCTTACGCTGTGGTCTATGGTCGTATATCTAAAAGCTGCCTGGGTCGTTATTAAAGAGCAAGATAAACCTATTTAATTCAATTGGTTGCGAGATTTTTGTTGGAATTCGCTTGACTATAGAGACGCGGTGCATACAATAGCGTCCACTCAGCAGCATAGAAGTTTATGTTGACGCTGTGTGCGGGAATAGCTCAGTTGGTAGAGCGCAACCTTGCCAAGGTTGAGGTCGCCGGTTCGAACCCGGTTTCCCGCTCCACCCCCCAATTAGGCTCGGTGGCAGAGTGGTCATGTAGTGGACTGCAACTCCGCGTACGCCGGTTCGATTCCGGCCCGAGCCTCCACCCCGATTACCGCCTCAAGCAAAGCGTGGCCGCCACCGCGTGAGAATAGGCACATGAGGAAGCCTTGACAGGCAAGAAAAATCTGGCATCATTTGTGCTCGGTGAAAAAGCGCCACTATCAGCATTAAAAAAGGATTATTCAATGCCAACATTTTTATCATCAGGGATCGGTCGCAGCTGCCGTATTGCTTTTCTTGTCTTCACGGGAGCCGCGTTGCTCTCTGCCTGCAGTGACAGCAATGATTCGGATGATTTGGTTCTGTCTCTCTCTTGTAGTGATCTATTAATAGGTCCGCCGCCGAGCACGTGCGAAGGGAAGTCATCTGTGATCAATACACCAAACCAATACGCATGCGCCGTTGAAAGCTTTCAGGTGTATCCGGAAAATTGCATTTCTCCAGACCTTTACGTAACGGCGTTCGCTGACCCGAAAGCGAACCTATACGCCCCAGAGTTTAGTTACGCTTGGGCCAACAGCAGCACCAACGCAGCTCGATACCTCCAAATGAACCAGAAATGGGGCCAAGTTGATGGAAGTGACCTCTCGGTTGCTAAGATGGTCATGGGAATCCAGTCGTACATCGGTTTTCCGATTACCGTCGCCCCCGCCCTGCCAAAGACTAATTACCCTTATAAAATTCCGTCTTCTCCACTGGCGGTTGCAGTCTATCTGCTTCCTGATGGCGCCAAGGCTCAGGTGCCGTCTTTTGAGACCTGGTTCAAAATTCTGGAGACCGACTTCGACGTTTTTGTTCCTCTGGAACTCCAACAGCGCATGATAGAGCCGTACACAACGATGTCAAAAAATCAGGACGTTGTTGACGTGTTCACAGACCGGACCGGGTGCGAGGCAGTGCCGACGCTGGGCCAGTCGCCAAACGCGGTGTACCCCGAGAAGAACTGGCCATCGACCGGCAATTCGGATAACGGGGCTCCAAACAAGACTTGTCATCCTGAGGTGCAGACGGCTTTGAACGCAACTGGCAGCCCTGCATGCAAGGTTGGCTCGGCCAATGGAGCCTGCAAGCTCACTACACAGGAGTGCTTCACTAACTTTAACAAAAACTATCTTGTCCCGGCTCTGGCAAACAATACGGCTTACAGTCAAATGGTTGGTCCGCTGCGCGCGGCCCTCGCTTTTTGCCAAGATGCTAACCCCTTTAATACCGGCCTTGGCTTGGGCTACAACACTGCAGCCAACCCTTTCTCCAGCAAACCTTGGGATAAACAAACCGTGAGCGACAGGTACACTGGTCGAGAGTTTATCGTAAAGAATTTCGAGACGAAGAATTTGGACATCGCATTTATCTATTTCCCCTTTGGAGCCGACAAAAAAGCGGGGTGTGAAAAATACGGTGGTACATTCGACGAGGATAAAGGCTGTGCTCTTGATGTGAGCGGCAGGGCAGATTATGACTTCCTGACCGACGGCTATGGTTTCTACGATTGAGGGTATAAACCACCTGAGCGGTTTGCTCCGGGGTTCTTCCGCCGAGAGGGCGGGTTGACTGTCGAGGGTGTTCCTCGGGCAGTGGCATAAAGCCTAAGCCTTGCCAAGTCCCGTTAAGCCCGCCTAGTGCGGGTTTTTTAATGCGTGCATCAGCAGCGCCAATACAGTGGCACGGTAGCGGAATCCTGCACTGGGCAATAGTGTACTCAGCATGGAGCGGGGAGGGGCGCCCCCCAGCAATATTAATAGCGCGAGATTGTGCGCCTGCCTGTTAACGGCCTATGGCCCCCTTTGAACCCCTTGGTATCAGTGGCTCTCAGGCCTCCTGCCCCCCAAAGTAGCCTAAAGTATCGCAGAATGTACACTGCCCTGTGCCCCGAGGGAACCATAGGACAGTGCACGGGGCGGGTAGAAATAGTGCAGCGCAAATAGTGCCAAGTTCCCCAGATCCTCTGGCCCCCTCGGCTCCCCCTAACTCTGTAGCTCTAGGGCCGCTGCAGGCTGTCCGTGTCACTGCTTGCTGCAGACTAAAGCCCTACTTATATCCGCCTCTTCGTGTGCTCTGGAATCCCAAGGGT
>Ga0209816_1002230_pt1 | contig 13873 bp, 19 predicted proteins | sample CoawatmetaG01DNA_FD_187509 | JGI IMG/M metagenome (GOLD analysis project Ga0209816, IMG submission 187509) | Marine microbial communities from the West Antarctic Peninsula - Coastal water metaG017-DNA (SPAdes) (version 2) | ecosystem: Environmental > Aquatic > Marine > Coastal ... | reverse complement strand
TTAACAAAGGTAAGTGGTACGCAGAGATGGAAGTTTTAGAAAGTCCTTCTCTAGCTATGTATGGCTATGCTTCAGTTGATTATGTTCAGAGTTTAAATTTTCCACAGTTTTATTTAGGAACTGCTAACACCGAAAGTGCGGGGTATTATTCAAATGGAGATGGAGCTAATGATTCTATTTATGAAGGAAATAATTTTCCATCAGCAGGTGTGCAATCTTCAGCAGGAACTATAATAGGCATAGCAATAGATTGTGATAACAATAAAATCCATTTTTCAAACAATGGAACTTATACAAATAGTAGTAATCCAGTAAATAATACAAATGGTTTTCCAATCCCAAGTGATAATGTTTATTTTGCACAGTCAACATACACAGGTAATAAAACTTACAAAACAAACCTAGGTGGCTATACAACAGATGGTATATCAAGTGCAGCAAGTGATGCTAATGGACATGGTACATTCGAGTATGCACCACCTAGTGGTTATTTTGCCTTATGCACTAAAAACTTAGCAGAGTACGGATAATGGCTTATACAACAATAAACGATCCAAGTTTATATTTTCAGACTGTTTTATATACAGGTACAGGTGGAACTAGGTCAGTTACTAATGACGGCAACAGTGATTTACAGCCTGATTGGGTTTGGATTAAAAATAGAGGAACAGCCTACCAACATCAAGTATATGACACATCTAGAGGTGCTACAAAAAAATTACTACCAAGTAACACTAATGATGAAACCACTGATACAAATGCATTAACTAGTTTTAATACGGATGGTTATTCAGTAGGTTCAAATGTTGGTGTTAATCAAAATACAAAAGCTCATGTTGCATGGCAATGGAAAGCCAATGGTGGTACGACAGCTACAAATACAAGTGGCACAGTAGATTCTGTAGTACAAGCTAATACAGTCGCAGGATTTAGCATAGCTTTAGCTACTGCACCAAGCTCTAATGGGGTTTGGTCATTTGGTCATGGATTAGGAGTAAAGCCTGATATGGTCATTACTAAACAAAGGGATGGCGGTGGTTGGTGGACTTGGCATAAAGATTTAACTAATCAAACAACCTATTACTTAGGACTTAACCAAACAGACGCAGAAACAAACGAAGCTAATATGTGGGGTGGGGGAATGACATCAAGCGTTATTGGTGTGAGTAGTCCTAATTCAACATTAACAAATCAACCTTATATAGCCTACTGCTTTGCTTCTAAACAAGGCTACAGCAAGTTTGGTAAGTATGTTGCCAATGCTGTTATTGACGGACCTTTTGTGTACACAGGTTTTAAACCTGCTTTTCTTATGATTAAAAATACAAATAGAGCCGAACCTTGGATGATATATGACAACAAAAGAACCCCTAGTAATCAAATTAATACAGTACTTCAGTCAAATTCTAATAGCACAGACTCAACTGCAGCAGGTGATTATGCAACAGATTTTCTTTCAAATGGATTTAAAATTAGAGCAGTAGGAACAGGTTATGCAAACCATACAGTAGGTAATAAATACATCTTTATGGCATTTGCCGAAGCACCATTCGTAACATCAGATGATGGCGGATCAATCCCAACAACAGCGAGGTAATCAATATGTGGGCATTAGTAGAATCAGGAAGTGTTAGCAAAGTCTATACACGACCTAAAGCAATAACGGTAGGTGATGTAAATTATCCTGCAAATATATTTATGCTTTGGAGTGCCGTAGAATTAAAAGCTATAGGCATCTATGAAGTTATAATCAACAACACCAAATATAAAAACCCTGAATATTACATAAACACAGATCAAAGTTTTAATTTTGCTGCAAACAAAGTAACTGCTAGTTATGGAACAGCTACAGCTATACCTTTAGCAGACTCAACTGATCCTGAAACTGGAGTTGTTACAAGAGGTCTCAAATACAACCATGTGCAAGCTATAGACCCACAGGCATACGGATTATTACTGCCTAGTGATTGGATGGTAGTTAAGGCTACTGAAACAGGTGGCTCAGTTGCAAGTGATTGGACAACATACAGAGCAGGAGTTAGAACAACAGCAGCGAGTATGGTAACTAAGATCAATGCAGTTAGCACAGTAACAGCTTTAATGGCACTCTATGAATACAATGATGCAACACCACCAGTTAGACCTTTAGGGGAGTTCCCAACAGCACCTCAATGATGATAAGATATTAATTAACTTATAGGAGTAAATTATGGCAGATGCTAACAACATAGAAACAGAAGAAAAAAGTAATACTTTAAACATTACTGATGACAAAGGTGTCGTTACTAAGTATGAGGTTTCAACTTTTTCTGACGAAGGTAAAGTATTATTTCAAGAACTAGCAATGGTTGAACAGAAATTAACCAATACAAACGCAAGGTACATGGAAGCGTTGGTAGATTTAAAGATTCAAACAAATGCAAAACAACAATATCTTGCAAATATATTAGAGGTAGAAAAACTAAATGAATCCGAAGAAAAAGGCAACGAAGAATCTAAAGAACCTAAAGAGGAATCCAAGAAAGCCAATTAGTATTGCATCACTTGAATTGCATGAACAAATATGTGCAATCCGATATGAGAATATAGAGAAAAGGCTAGAGTCAGGTTCAAGTAGGTTTATTCGTATGGAAGCTAGTATCTACGGCTTGTATGCTGCAATCATAGGACTTTATTTATTGGAGAAGCTACTATAATGGCAGGACTAAGTGTAATCACACCACCAATCATAGAGCCTGTAACACTACAGGAAGTTAAAGAATACCTAAGAGTTGATGATGCTACAGACGAGAGAGTTGTAAGACCTTTTATTGATAGTGCTAGAAGGTTCTGTGAGGAACATACTGGCAGAGCATTAATGACACAAACCTTAAAGCTAAGTTTAGATGCTTTTGAAGATAACTATGATCCATTATGGGAAGGTTTAAGAACTGGTCCATACATGAACAACTATAAGAACTATATTGTTTTACCAAGATCGCCAGTCGCTTCAGTTACCCACTTAAAAACTTTTAATGATGCGAATACAGCTACTACATTTGCTAGTGCTAACTATGTGCTTGACCTAGTAAGAGAGCCTTCACGCATTGTTCTAAAGAAGGGGTTTACATTTCCTACAGATTTAAGGGTAGCCAACGCCATTGAGGTAACTTATGTGGCAGGTTATACCTCTCAATACCTTGTACCTGAACCAATTAAATTAGGCATCATGCAACATATAGCTTATCTCTATGAGCATAGAGGTGATATGTATAATGGCACTGCTCCTTACCCACCAATGCTAAAGGCTTTATATGCCCCTTATGTAATCCATAGAGGTCTTGGTTCTTCGTCTCTTATGGCATTAGGTTGATATGTCTAACAGTATCGGCAAGATGCGTTATAGGGTTAAGGTAGAGAGAGCCACAAACACTAGAGATGCAGGTGGTGGAATATCACAAGCGTTTAACCCTACAACAACTATTTACGCAAACATCATGCCTAAGAGTGCTAATAGCTCTTACAGACAAGGCATAGTGCAAGAGAAAGTAACCCACGAAGTAACACTCAGGTATATGGAAAACATAGACACCAACAGCATCATAGTCTTTGGTAAGAGGAAGTTTAATGTCCGTGGAATTATTAATGTAGACGAGAGAGACAGATTCCTAAAACTTCAATGTGAAGAAGGCGTAGCAATATGAGTTTTAAAAATTTGGCAGCATTTAAAAGAAGATTAAATAAAAAACTTGTTACCAAATCGCATAGCAATGCAAAAAAAGCAGTAGCAAGAGCAACAATGCTAGTAACAGGCGAAGCAGTGCGTAGCGTTCAAGCAGGGGGTAGTGGTGAATCCGTAAGAAAATATAAACCCACTAGGACTCATGCACAATCAAAACCTTTTGAAGCTCCTGCTACGGATACAGGGTTTTTAGTTAGTCAAATTACAATGAATGTAAGTACAAAACCTGACGGTAGTGTTGTTGGTCAAATTATATCTGCAGCGCCTTATTCAAAAGCCTTAGAGTTTGGAACTATTAATATGCAACCAAGACCATTTATGCAACCTGCTTTAATGAAAAATAAAAAAAAGATTGTGCAAATATTTAAAAGTGAAGGAATAATTGTATGAGCATAGGACAGTTTGCATTACAAACAAGCATCTACAACGCATTAAATGTTAATGCTATCACTGCCACTCTTTCTTGTGGTGTTTATGACGAGGTAATAGAAGGCAATACATATCCATTTATATCATTGGGCGAAGAAACTACTATTGACTATTCAACTATGACAACAGTCGGCTCTGAAACAACTATTAATATACATATATGGTCGCAATATAAAGGCTCTAAAGAAACTAAACAAATAATGGACAAGATTCACGATTTATTGCATGATATAAACTTAACTGTAACTGGGTTCAATCTGATCAACCTTAGATTTGAGTTTAGTGACATAATGCGAGACACAGACGGTGTTACTAGACATGGAGTTATGCGATTCCGAGCAATAATTTTAGGATAACCCTAGGAGAATAGTAAAATGGCAGCACAAAAAGGTTTAGATATGCTACTGAAGATTAATACTACAGGTAGCACTATGGTAACTGTTGGTGGTCTTAGGTCTACCTCTATCACTATGAGTGAGGAGTCAGTAGATACAACAAATAAAGATAGTAAAGGAAGCAGGTCTCTGTTAGCAGGCGCAGGTATGAATAGTGTAGCTATTAGTGGTTCAGGAGTCTTTACAGATTCTACAACTGAAGTATTGGTTAGAACAACTATGTATGCTCAACAAAATACAACAGACGGAACGCAAGCACAAACAGCAGCATTTAAAACTTTTCAATTCTTAGTTCCAAACTTAGGAACATATACTGGCTCTTTCCAAATTACATCTCTTGAATATGCAGGAGAGTATAACGGTGAAGTAACTTACTCTATGTCTTTTGAATCTAATGGGTATGTTACATTCGCAGCAGTCTAATTCTTAATGAAAAGTATTAGGGTTGAAATTGGTGGAGAAAAGTTTGATGCCTTGCATCATAAAGATGAATTAATTATCTCTACTGAATCAGTTGTAATTAAAGACTCTATTAAAATTGACGGCAAAGAAGTCAAAATAGAATCCAAGCACCACGACAAAAGAGACAATGTTTTTATAATAAAACTTGCAATGGCAAGTTCAACAAAGGAGAAGTCAGATGACAAACCCACTCAAAGGGCAGATTGAAGTAATACTAGGTGGGAACACCTATAAGGCAAGATTAACAGTAGACGCTATTGTTAAAATAGAAACAGCAGTTGGTTGTGGAATTATAAAATTAGCTCAAAAAATGGGTGAAGCAGACATAAGAATGACTGATATTATCCATGTATTACTACAGGCTCTCAGGGGTGGTGGTAATGACTTAAAAGAAAAAGATATAATCAATATTGTCCAAGATGTTGGAATAATAGAAGCTACAAAATGTGTAGCTGAACTTGTAACTAAATCACTCACAGCCGATTCAGACGAAGGTGCTACTGAGGGAAAGCCACAAACCGAATAGAAACACATGAACTACCAATTAAAAGATACATGGGTATATGTATGGGAATGATTGGTATGCAACCATCCGAGTTTTGGAACTCATCTATTATAGAAATCCATTTAGCTATTGATGGTTTTATGGAATTCAATGGATCAGAACAAGAAGCACCAATGAACAAAAGCCGACTTGAAGAAATGATGGAGTTACACCCTGACTAATGGCAACTACAGTAGATAAATTAATTGTTGAGATAAAAGCAGAGACTAAAGGTCTTAGAAAAGGATTAGATTCGGTAAACAAAAAACTAAAAACAACAAACGCCACTGCTAAAGCCTCAGTATTAACTTTTGCTAATCTTGGTAAAATGTTTGCAATAATAGGAATAGCAAGGATTGGCAGTGAAGTAGTAAAAACTGCTCGTCAATTTGAAGATTTAAACGCTACATTACGAGCCGTAACAGGATCGGCAAGGGGTGCAGCAGTTTCAATGGCTGCTATTGAGAAATTCACTATAGGAACTACATTCCAACTACAAAATGTAACAACTGCTTTTATCACATTGATGAATGCAGGTATCACACCCACAAGTGGGGTTCTTAATGACTTCGGTAATTTAGCCGCAGCCTTTGGAAAAGATATAACGCAAATCGCACAAGCAGTTTTTAATGCAACTACTGGTGAAACAGAGATGCTTAAACAGTTTGGTATTAAAGCTAAGTTAGAAGGCGACAAGATAACCTTAATATTTAGGGAAGTTCCAATCACTATAGACAGAAGTGCTACTTCAATCGTTTCAGCTTTAAGAAAAATATCACAAGAAAATTATGGTACTGCTTTAGAAGAAAGACTGAACACAGTTTCAGGTGCTTTTGCTAATCTAAAAGATATGGTTGGTTTGGTATTTAGAGCAATGGGTGAAGCAGGGCTTAATAAAGCATTAAAGGAAACTACACAAGGATTAACAGAAGTAATTAAAAGAGGAATTGAGCCATCAGCTAAAGCAGGTGTAATTCTTCATGTGGTTCTCAAAGCATTAGGAGTTGTTTTTCAAGGAATAGGAGTAGTAGTTTCAATATTAATAACTAATTTGGAATTATTACTTGCAGCATTGGTTGGTTTAGCCGCTTCGGCACTAGCTCCTGCATTAGTAGCGATTGCAGGAGGGTTTGCAAAGATTACTAGAGCAATAAAAGCAGGAACACTTGCAGCAATGATATTCCAGTCAGTAACTCTTGGTCCTTTAGGGATGACAAAAATAGCAGCAGGAATTGCAGGAGCAACAGCAGCCTATGTTTTACTAGAAAGTCAGGTATCAAAATTAACTGATGAAATGAAAGAACAAGGAGTTGTTATAGATTTCAATAGTATGTCAATCGCACAACAAGATGAAGAACTCCTTAAAATTGCAGAGTCTTTAAAAAAGACAATGACTCCTGCGGTATCAGGTACAAAAATTGCTATGGGTGAAATGAAAGAAGCTGTTATATCTTCTTCAAATGCTTTTACTACAGATTTCGTAGATTCATTACTTGAAGGTGAAAGTGCTTTAGAGAGCTTTAAGAATTTTTCAAAAAGCATAGTCTCACAAATAATTGCTATTTTTATACAAATGGCAATAGTTAATAAAATACTGAACAGTGTATTTAGCTTAACAGGAACAGATAAACTACCTGAAATAGATATATTTAAATCAAAAACAGATGATTCAGCAGGTGGTGGAACTGTCCAAGGTAATAGACCAGTATTGGTAGGAGAAAGAGGAGCAGAAATATTTGTACCTAACACTGGTGGAACTGTTATGAACGCTATGAATAGCAAAAATGCTATGGGTGGTGGTGGAACTACAATAATCAATCAATCAATTAACTTTGCTACAGGCATTGTACCTACTGTAAGAGCAGAGGTTATGAAAATGATGCCACAGATAGCAGATGTAACAAAAGGTGCTGTGGCAGAAGCTGCAATGCGTGGTGGCAACTATAGGAGAGCATTACAAGGTGGCTAAATTAATTACAATGCCGACTACGCCAAACTTTATAACAAGTAACTTTACACTAGTAAGAACTGTAGGAGTTACAGTCTCACCTTTTACTGGTCAGACTAAGACTCAGGAATATGATGGTGTTTATTGGATAGCAGAAGTATCACTACCACCAATGCGAAGAAGTGTTGCTGTAAATTGGCAAACATTTCTTTTAGAGCTTAATGGCGCAGTTAATCATTTTAAATTTGCTGATCCTGATGCTTTGAGTAATCTAGGTACATATGACACTGCTTTTTTAACTTCAAACAAAAGAGTAGATAGCAACTCTGTAACACTATCTTTTAGTTCTTCCACTATCACAGCCGCAGCTTCTACTTTTAGTGGTGCAAAGGCAGGAGACTTTATTGTAGTTACTGGCGCTGTAAATGAGGTTAACAATGGAACTCATAAGATTGTTACAAGAACAAGCAACACTGTAGTAGTTACATCAAGCACATTGACAACAGAATCTAACACCCAAAGTTGCAAAGTTAAAACTAATGTTAAGGGTGCTACTGGATTATGCCTTCTAGCTTCCACAAACGCTGCCACAGGAACTATTAAGAAGGGAGACTATCTTTCTATTCAATCAGCAGCAAACTCTACAGGTAGCCCTGCACAACTGGTAATGGTTACAGAAGATGCAACGGTAACAACAGTTAGTGGTAAGGATTTTTACGGAGTTAAGACAGAACCCAAACTTAGGTCAGACTTAGCAGAGAATCATTATGTAGTTTTCACAAATCCAAAAGGAACTTTTAGGATGATTTCAAATGAAGTCAGTTGGTCAGCAGACAGAGTTTCTAACTATGGATTTGGGTTCTCTTGTATTGAGGTAATCTAATATGGCAACTAGACAAGGTTTAGATGCTTCTATTGTTAATCGTCTAGGCGCTAATGAGCAAAACATATTTTTTGCAGTTAAAGCAGAGTTTGATACTGATGACATTTTAATATGGACTGGTACTGACGATTTAGTAATTGCATCTGAAACATATACTGGCGCAGGATCACTTCTTAGCATTAGTAATGTTGAAGAAAATACAGAGTTAAAATCTAACGGTTTGTCTATTGGTATATCAGGTATGGACGCTACTATCGTTAATTACGCACTCACAGAAACCTATCAAAATAGACCTATTACGGTTTTTCTTGGCTATCAAATGGGTGGAACTAATGAGGTAGCAGGAACTTTAACTTTATTCAAAGGCAGAATGACTAGCCTTGTTATCGTTGATTCCCCACAAGGCTCAACTGTAACCATAGATGCAGAAAATAGATTGGTAGATTTAGACAGACCATGCAATTTTAGATACACAAAAGAGTCTCAAAACTTTCTACACTCAGGCGATACCTCTTTAAACAGAGTTGCATCATTACAAGATAAGCAAATTGTATGGGGTAAAACATCTGAAAGCGCAGGAAAAGGTGGTAGCTCAGATAGAGATAATGGCTTTCAAGGAAGCGACCCACAACAAAAATGAAGAAATTAATTGACTGGCAAATCTTCTTTGGCGAATTCATGCACGAAAATAAATCCAAACCTTTTCAATGGGGTAAATGGGATTGTTGCAAGTTCTCTAACGCTTTAATTAAAGTTATGACTGGTGAAGATTTGATACCCAAAACTTTAAAATGGAAAGATGAAGAAAGTGCTATGAAAGCTATTGAGAAATATGGTGGCACATTAGGTAAAAGTATAGAAAAGGCTTGCAAAGAAAAGGGTGTTGTTGAGATAGATAAGGTCTATATGACTTGTGGAGACTTAGTTGTATACAAACAAGAATCAGAACTTGTGGGAATATGCGAGGGATTTGGAATTTTAACCCCAACAGATGACGGCATAGGATTAGTAAATAATGACCTTGCTATGAGAGTTTGGAGAATTGACTAATGGCTAAACAGATAAAACAAGCTATCACAATAGCCTTTGTAGTTTATGTGGCTTATGCAACAGGCGCATATTTTGAGATAGGAAGTTTAACAGCAGCAGGTGCTACTTCAGCAGCTTGGCTAACCTTTGCCACTACTTTGGGAACAGGTCTTATTCAAAGAATGACCTCTAAAGGCATTAACGCATCAGCAGGAAACTTTGGTTCTAAGTTTGCAGGAAAAGCACCATTAGAACCAAGGCAAATAGTTTATGGTCAATGCCGTGTTGGTGGAACTATAGTTCACATGGAAACATCAGGAGTAGATAACCACAAATTGCATACGGTTATAGTATTAGCAGGTCATGAAATAGAAGCCTTAACCCACATGAGGTTAAATGATATTAATACCACCACGGACTCCAGTACTATAAGTGGCAGCACTGTGTTTAGAGTAACTAATGCAGACTTTAAGAACACTGGCAATGATAATAAATTTGACTCAGACGGAACTTTGGTTAGGTTTACATTTAGTGACGGTAGCCAAACTGCAGTTGATGGATACATGAACGCACAGCTAAATAGCATGGGTACTTCAGATAAGTTTTTAGGATTGGCTTATGTCTATATAGAAATGATATTTGATACGGAAAAATTTGGTGGAGGAATACCTGCTACATCATTTAAGGTAAAAGGTAAAAATATATTTGATCCTAGAACTAATGCTGTCGCTAGCAGTGATTTACAAAGATCAAACCCTGCTTTAATTATTAGAGATTTTTTAACTAATACAGAGTATGGGATAAAAGCTGAAACATCAGAAATAAATGATACTACCAATGCAGGTGGAATTGCATCAGCAGCAAATACTTGCGACCAAAATGTAACCCTTGCAGATGGAAGCACAACAGAACGAAGATACACAGCTAACGGATTTACTAACTTTAGTGCTAATGGAGGGGGTGTATTTGAAGCATTACTAAGTTCTATGGCAGGTAAGATGTCATATGTAAATGGACAATTTAATGTATTTGCAGGAGCTTCTCAGTCACCAAGTCTTACTATTACAGATGACGAATTGCTAGCACCAATTTCAGTTGCAACAAATACAAGTACAGGAGATTTGTATAACTCAATTAAACCTATCTATGTAGATGCTTCATTAAATTATATATCTATGGATGCAGAGGTTTATAGAGATAGTGGATTTTTAAATGCAGATACTCCTAGTGGTGAAAGTACAGCAAACTATGTCAAGCAAATGGAAACTCAATTACCATTTACTACTACAGATACTATGGCGCAGAGATTGGGAAGGATAGCTTTAAAAAGTCAAAGAGAAGCTACATCTACATCAGTTTTAGTAAGTCTACAGTTCATGAGATTGCAACCTACCGATTGGGTTTATGTTACCAATGAAAGATTAGGTTACACACAAAAAATATTTGAAGTTCAATCTACAAATATGGAAATCATACAAGACGGAGAAGTTCCTGTTATAGCAACAAGGCTATCATTGAGAGAGATAAGTGCTGCCGTATTTAACTTCGCAACAAATGACTACACGACAGGTCAATCTGAAGGCTCTAATGTCTCAACAGGTAGCTTTGCATTAACAGCGCCTTCAAGTCTTGGTCTAACGCAACAGAACGCTATAGACGGCACTACTAGCAAGGTAGATATTAAGGTGGCATGGACTAACAATTCATCAGATAAAGTTACCCTGACAGAAATAGCTTACAAGCTAAGTTCAGACAATACATTTACTTCAGACTTCACAGTAGGGAAAGGCATAGCTGTAGGTCTTATTACTAATGCAGTCGTAGGTAAAACTTATAATGTAAAAGTAAGGCACATAGATGTTAATGGTGTAGCAAGTGCATATACAAGCACAGTTAATATAAGCATAGCAGTTGCAGGATCAACACCTGCAGTACCTACAAATTTATCCGTATCATCTAGCAAAGGTCAAATGCTAGTTTCTTGGACAAACCCTAATAACTCAGACCTAAGAGCCGTTAAAGTATATAGAAGAACAGCAAACACAAACCCAACAAATGACACGCATTTAGTTGATACTGTTACTGGTGAGCCTAATAAAATAACAACTACTATTTTTGGCGATCAGGACGGATTAACAGCAGGAACAACTTACTACTTTTGGGTGAGGTCAGTTAATCACTCAGGACAATAATCAGCTTTTAGTTCTTCAGTTGCAGGAAACTTTTCTGCAGCAGGAATTGCAGATGGCTCTATAACTACACTTAAACTTGCAGCAAATGCTGTAACACAAGCAAAAATTGCAGTTAATGCTATACAGGGAAGTGTAATTGCTGCAGGTGCAATCACAGAAGCCAAACTAGGAACAGATGCAGTTACAAATGCTAAGTTAGCAGATAACTCTGTTAATACAGCGCAAATTGCTGCTGATGCAGTTGAGACAGCAAAGATTGCAGACAACGCAGTTACTAATGCTCTTATTGCAACAGATGCAGTGAACCAAGATTCTATTGCAGCCAATGCAGTCACAGCGACACAAATAGTTACAGGTACTATTACAGCAAGTGAGATAGCTACTAATGCTATTACTACTGCTAAGATTTCAGCAGATGCTATAACCACAGCGAAGATAAATGCCAGTGCTATTACAGCTACAGAAATAGCTTCTAATGCAATTACAGCAGTTAAAATAAATGCAGATGCAGTAACATCAGACAAGATTGTTTCTAATGCAATTACTTCAGCAAAAATAACAGCAGGTGCGATAGTTGCAGGAAAACTTGCTGCTAATTCTGTTGTGGCTACCAACATAGAAGCTGATGCAGTAACGGCTGATAAAATAGCTGCCAACTCAGTTGTTGCTGCGAGCATTGTCAGTGGTTCTATAACATCAACTCAGATAGCAGCGAATACAATTAATGGCGATAGAATAAATGTAGATACACTTGCTGTTAAAAAGTTTGCTAATGTAACTTCAACTATTATTTCTCATACTGGTGCTACAGTACCCTTAGATGTTTTTGGTAGTGCCTTTCAAAGAGGTAGTACAAACTTCACCACACAAACAAATTCCACTGGAACATATTTATCTTTATCAATAGGAAGTGTTCGTAATGGCGCAAAATACAGAGCCATATGGTCAGGTGTATATGGAGATTGCACAAACGGTGTTTTAGAATACAGCATAGATAACTCTACTTTCCAACAAGCAGCAGGTGGAATACAAGGTGTTACTATGGCAGCAGGAACATTTAGAACATATGTCTTTGTTTTTAACGGCACAATAAGTGGACTAGCATCTAATGCAACGACTGTTTATTGGAGAGTAAGGTGGATAAATAAACTAAGAAGCACTTATCAATCACTTTATGTCTTTATAGATAACACGCAATAAAATGGCAGATTATACAATTTACAAAACATCAGACGGAGTTATAGAGTCTTGTGGTTCATGCAATGTAGGCATAGATCAAATAAATTTAGAAAGCCACCAATCAATAATTGAAGGAGTTTATGAGGTAGAGAAATATAAAATACTAAGTGGCTCTGCAGTAGAGCAGTCCGTAGATTTTTGGAATCAAGTAAGAATAGAAAGAGACACTCTATTGCTAGAATCTGATTGGACACAAATAACAGACTCACCTTTATCAGATAGCAAGAAAGCAGAATGGGTAACATACAGACAGGCATTAAGAGATACGCCTGCAAACAATTCAAGTGCAGCATCTTATGATGATGTTACATTTCCAACAGAACCATAGAGGGCAATATGAGAGAAGATAATAATAGATTTAGTGGAGACATGGATAGAAACGAAGTAGAAATGGACTTAGGAAAGTTCATGGCTATGATACAAGAAATTAGTCAACTGAAAGATAAGATTAGAGACTTAGAAGATGACACTACTAAGAACCCACATCAAAAGTGGATATTTTTAGCCAGTGCTATTGATTCATGGCGCATCTTTCCTAGAATATTTGTAATGGTGTATATCTATCTGATGTATGAATCTGTTATGTGGTTTATGTTACTGCCTGAACCCAACATAGAACAGTCAGCATTAGTATCTGTGGTAGTTGGTGCAATGGGTGTAGTCTTTGGAGTTTACTCAGGTAAGTCAGGACAAAGCAAAGGATTTAAAGGAGAGGACAAGTAGATTGCACTTCAACATAATGTTTTGCTTCTTTCCAATTATGCAAATGGTAGCCGTTATAATTGTCCTCTGCATTTAACCACTTAGCGATTGTTTGGGGATTAGTACCACATAGGTTAGCTAATTTGTTATACCGTTTGTAAATTCCTTTCATAATAAGATCATATTCTTCATTATTAGCATCGTTGATATTTGTGATCTCATTCCATAACTGATCATCAGTCAAGGAATCAACAAATTCTTGGCTATATCTAATTCCCATATCACTACATACACTAGCGTAAGTATTTTCGTCTAAAATTCTACTATGT
>Ga0209816_1002223_pt1 | contig 13902 bp, 12 predicted proteins | sample CoawatmetaG01DNA_FD_187509 | JGI IMG/M metagenome (GOLD analysis project Ga0209816, IMG submission 187509) | Marine microbial communities from the West Antarctic Peninsula - Coastal water metaG017-DNA (SPAdes) (version 2) | ecosystem: Environmental > Aquatic > Marine > Coastal ... | reverse complement strand
TGTCTTGCATAACAGTATCGAACATAGCCTGCGTAAAGGCACGTTGAGTGCCGTCTGTACGAGCGTTTGTGCCATTACCAGCAGAGTCTGCACCGTTAGTACCTTTAGAGGTGTTGGTTTTAACCCAAGCACCAAGGCCAGCTAGTTTACGAGCGGTAGTAGCATTACCAGCTACACGCGCTTGGTTTTCAAACAAAGCCTTTTCCATGTCTAGCTTAACTTCAGTGGCTACGCGGACGATATTGTAACTCATTTCTGAGTTTGAACGGCCTGCCGCTACAACTGAATCGTTAGTGCCAGAGGTAATAACGGATCCTTTGAATATCTGCGTATAATTTCCGACTCTATCACTAGAGGCTACAGCCTGCGCCGCAGTTGTATCTCCCTCGATATTCGCATTAACTGCTGCTGCGCGAAGTGCATTTGTCTGCCACTCATGTAGAGTGTTGGTTGCTTTTACTTTAGCGATAGAACTAAGTAAAGGGGTCTCATCTGGAGAAACGTCATAAATCATATTCTCCAAGTCCTCCCTTATGCCTACTGCATCATATGTGTCGTACGTGTTTGCTGGTTGTGCCATGATAATTTCTTCCTAAATAATTTAAATTAACTATTCAAACAATAACGCGGCTGCGTCTGCTACGCTGCCCGATCTTTTCAATTGTGACATTTGCTTACTGCGCTTTTTGCTATCAGATTCAGGTTGCTTTTTAGATCCAGCTTTCATCAATGGGCGGGCTTTTTTCAGTTTTGCTTGCACATTACTTTTCCCTTCCAATGACTGTCGCCACATCATACTTTCATAAAGAACGTGCATCGTTCGGGCATCTACCACTGAATTTATTTCAGCCTCAGTAAAATTACGCTTTTTGCCATGCTCAATAAGACTGTCCTTTAATTTTGGTGCTTTTTTAGCTTCTGCAAAATCGGGGATTAGTCGTTTAAGTTCTTGCTGCTGATTCTGCAAGTTGGCTTTATTAGCCTGTTCTTGCGCCTGCTGCATGGCTTGATGCTGCTGTCCTAATTGCTGCTGCTGATGCTGGTACTTGCCCATCTCTTCACGATAATTAGCATCTGCTTCGATGTACCCAAGCGGGTCATCAGCTAAAAGCTCTTTCGTGGGTGGAGCAGGCTGTGCCATTACACCTTGCTGTTGAACCTGTTGCATAAGCTGTTCAAGTTGCGCTCTTTGCTGATTTAGCCCGTTATAGGCTTCCTCGGCTTGTTTGCGCACCTCTGCGTTTTGCTTCATGCCTTGTTGGACGAATTGGTTGCCGCCAAATCCTTTGATTAAATCTTCGAGAGTTACATGCGAAATTACTCCGTCAACTTTTACGGGGTGGAGCGCAGGCTCTTCTTGATCGTCTAGTTCATTATCAGGCTTATCATATTCATCACCGTCATCTTCATCTTCATCTTCTGCAATTTCTGCATCGTCATCAGAATCTTCATATTCGGCTTCCTGCTCAACCTCCGCTTCTTCTACTTCTGCCACTTCGGTTTCGGTAGTGTCTACTTCGGCTATCTCTGACTCACTAGGAGCCATAAGCGCCTCAACTGCACTTTCAATGCTTTGGTTAGTCGTTTCCACGGTGCTATCCTTTATTTACTACGCTTGTCTTTCATATCCTCATTCGTTATTACACGCTTGAGGGTATTCTCGAACTCATTTAAAGCCCTCGTCATTGCGTGGGCATCTTCTCTAGCTTCAGAATCATCTTTGCCAGATTGCAAGAACCTTTTTACCTGTTCTGCTCGTACACTATCAAAAACGGCAACAAAAGTATCATCGGCTAACAATTTCAAAGCCTGAGATTTTAAGATCATTAGATATTGCCCATTCTTGGTGATGCTTGCATGGCTCTAACCCGCTCAACGTCAACAGCACTGCCGTATTGGCCCAATATCCTAGCGGCCTCAATAAGTAGCTCTTGGTTCATTTTATCGCGGTTAAGGTCATCGCCCTGCTGCAATTCACGGTATTTAAGCTGCAATTCAGCCAATTCTTTACCCTGTTCGGATTGCATCTCAGCAGCCTTAACCTGCATATTGGCTTGCAGTTTGATTTGATCGCCCTGCATCTTGCCCTGCAACTTCATCTGCTGGCCCTGCATACTGGCCTGTGCCTTAATCTGCTCTGCTTGGATTAGTGCCTGTGCCATTGGGTCGCCCTGCTGACCTTGTTCTAATGCCGCTTGTTCTGCCTGTGCCGCCTCTTCTGCCATCTGAGCCATTAACTGCTGCTCGGTTTCTGGATTCATAGGTGCGTAATAGCGGTCTGCATTCTTAAACCCACTCAACGCAAGCGTATCAGCTAACGTATTGCGCATTTGTGTCATGCTTACTAGGCCATTAGTAGGGCCGTAGGTCTGCCAGATCTGCTGCTGTGTTTGGAATGTTTGCATTAGTGCGGCTGCTTTAACGTCTTCTTGTCCTGTCCCTAAACCTACGTTGATCTCCATATCCATCTCAATATCCCAAACACTTGGGTCTACTGGGACAAACTGCCCGTTCAGGCGCATCATCTGCTCGTCAGGAGAGTTTTTAACGGCTACGTGTAACATTAGCTGGAATAACCGCTTAGTGCCTTCAGCGAGGTTTCTAGCCATTACTTCAACCTGACCAGCGCCAGCTTGTGCAGTCAGTGCTGCGGCTGTAGCTGAAGTGTTTTGAAGCATATCTGGGTTTAGGCCCATGCTCATTTTAGTGATGCCTGTCTTCTCTTCAACTAGCATATCTAAGTATTGTAGGGCTGGCAGAGTTGAACCAGCTACAAATGGAACCGTGAGGGGGTTAACGGAACCAATCTGTTCTGATCGGATGATTGCTCCGATCTCATTATTAAGCACATCATCGATGTTAATTAGGTCTTCGTTTACTTCAAGTCTTGGGGTGTTTACTAAAGCCACGTTGTCTAAAATACCTCTTAGTACGCTAGTGGTCGTGTCTTGGTCGTTTATTACCAACTCAGCCAGTGAGCGTCCGTAGAATGCGTGTGGCTCTGGGTCAACATGGAAGTCAGCAAAAGGAACTTTATCCCAAGGCTCCATATCTAATACTTCATAGCTTGTTCCACCGCATAAGAACTTATGCAGAGTTGGGATGCCGTCACCTTCAGCATCAATACGCATATAGGCTTCGGTAACTATAATAGTACGCATAGAGGGATCGTTAGCTAGGCCGTCAGTCGTTTCTATAGATTCACCAAAGCGTTGGGTTTTCTCTACTTCGCCACTAACTCCACTGTCATCATTGCCAGATAAGCCGTCAATAACGTCTTCACTGTATCCCATAGCAACTAGATCGCCTGCACGTTTCTCTGTGCGGTGGCAAACAATGTAAGCGTCATCAATAGATTTAGCTGAACCGTCAATGTAGAACTCTTCTGGAGGGATACCCTCAATGACCATCTCACCTTCTTCAAATTTGTGAGAAATAACCATGCTGTGGGTATTGCTCTCTACTTCAAAGCCGCTTTCATCAATTTCAATCTCTACTTCTTGGCTATGCTCTACAACCTCAACACCATCTTTATTGACTAGGATCTGAACCTCTTCGTCAGATAGGTTCTCATAGGTGTAAGTCTTGGCAATGGTTTCTGTGTTCCACCATACCTTGGCTAGACCAACCTTCTTAACTAGAGAGTCGTGTATAGCATTACTTAGTATGTTATAGCCATTGCACTTGTTAAACACCCAGTGCGTGTAGGCCGTGGCTTGCTCTGCGTTAGCTACATCTTCTGGGCCTTTAGGTGTGAACTCCACAAACTTGTCGTTAGACATAAACACACGCATTAAGCTAGGCTTCGCACCACGCACTACGTCACGAACTTTGGTGGAAACTACCTTAGAGCGTCCATCTTCATGCTCTAGGTCTACAGCGCCATCAAAGTACCGTTGTGCGCGTTCTCTCTGCGGTGCAATATCACTATCAACGTAATCAATAGCAGCTTGTATAGCGTCTGTGATTGCGCCTTGTATTTCGTCCTTTGACATCTTTGACATTACATTGCACCTTGTTGCGTTGTACTTTCTGGTTGTACTTCACCTAATAGACCTTTCATGGCAAATTCAGAAGCCTTACCTGCTGTATATCCACCTGCTCCAACACTTCCAGAAGTAATCATATCAGTTAACTTTTTAACTCTAGCTTGTAGTTGAGCCATTTTACCACTATCTGATACTGCATTCTTAACAAATTGTGGGTCTTCACTTAAAAGAACTTCTGTAATCTGTCTACGTTGAGTGTCGGTTAGATTTGGAGCAAGCGATTTAATCGCCTTCATGCCCACGCTAATACCAGATGCTAAATTACCAGCAGATGCGCTTAACATCTCATCAACACCAATACCTAGATTTTGCTGTTTAGTTGCTGCGTCAACTAACTGTGTGCTTGGCCCAGTTATTATCTGTTCATAAGATAACTGAGTCTTACCTTGTAGTGCTAATTTAACAAGTGCAGACTTTTGCTGATCTTCTGGGAATACATTAGCAAACACCCTGCCTTCCCTTAGCTCTGGGTTAGCTAGCTTTGCCAAGAATCGCTTAGATCCATTAACAGCCATCTTATTGTTAATGCTGGACATTATTCCTTCACGGAAAGCTGATATTTTAGCTGGATCTGAAGAAGACATTACTTTTTCTGCAAATATCTCGAAGGCTTCAACATCACCTGTAAACGCTTTTTTACCGCTATCAAAAGCATCTCTAGCATCAGCCATTCTTGACCAACCAGCGCGAGTATCTTTTAAATCTGGGCTAAAACCATCAATGTTTGTTTTCAGATTATCTTCTAGCAACATAAGCTCAGACTTCAATGCGCCTCGACCTTCACGACCAGCGACTTGAGCCTGTTCACTTGTCATGCGCCTGATTATTTCCACATCTTCTAATGTAGGCACTCGACTGACTTCTATTGCACCGTTATCAGCAGTTTTAAACAATGGCACTAAGTTGCGAACTTGGTAAAGTTTTTTTAATTCAGTTAGCGCTTCTGGTACGCGCTGAACTACTTCTAAAGCCTGCCTACTTAAATCTGGATTTGCTTCAACTTTCTTACCATTAACTTCAAAAACTTTGTCGTAAGCTTGCCCTAGCGCTTTCTTCCAATCACCTTCTTTCATTTGGGCAAACTTTAATACGTTCTTTTGTGTGCCTCCAGTTAAACCAACCTGAACCGCTTCTTTAGCAGTTGATCGTGCAGTATCTGCTCTAGCAGGCACAGCATTCCTTATCATTGATTCTGACTCGCCACCTTGAGACATGTACGACCTTACTGTCATATGTAGGCTTTGATTATCTGACATGGTTTCACCAGCAGCAATCTTTTCAAAAAGTTCATCCCGTGATAACCCTGTTTGATCAGCCAAACGGTTTAACTCCTTCTCAATAACTGTACCCATGCGGGTATTACCACGTTGGCGTATAAACTCTAGAAATCTATCTGAAGCACCTCCTACAAGCTTACCAGCGTAATAACCTGCTGGGCCTGTAAGAGCGCCTATAGTAGCGCCTAATGGAGCATCCTTTAAGCTGTCAACACCTTCACGTTCACTTAATCCTATAGCTGCTAATCCACCCTCACCCATACCAAGTTGAATAGCCCTTACTACTGGTCTAGCTGCGTTAGTAACTGACAATGGTGTAGACGCACCAGCTGTAGCTATTGCTGGAAGCATTGCTCCTAAGCCCTCTAAGGCTATAGCTTGAATTGGTTCGCGTTCTCTATGGGCGTTTATCTTCCTACGCAAGTCATCACGTATTTCTGTGTAACTTTCACTTTGAAATGGTGTACGAGCTAAAGCTTCAATTTCATCACTAAATCCTAATGATGCGCCCTGTGCTATTAATCTTGCCACTTCATCGTCAGGCTGAATATCATCTAGCTGACCTAGTAACTGCTCAAACTGTTCATCTGATATAGACATAAATATTCCTTACTATGGCAGCTTTTGACCAGTTAGCTTCTCAAACGCATCTTTCTGGGCTTGTGTCATTTTCTTAATCTGCGCTAATGATAGCGTAAAACCACCTCCAGCAGTACCAGATCCAGATGCAGCTTGAGGAGAACCGTAGTTTACAATTGGATTTGCTCTAGGCGATTCTTCGTGATACCGCTGTATATAGCTAGAATAAGTTGTATCACCTTTAGTGAGTATCTTGGCTTGCGACATTAGCCAATCACGCATCTTTGTTTGCGCTGCTATTTTATCTGCAATATGTAGCTTTAATTCATCTCCCTGCAAACTCAAGTCTAAACCAGTGCTTAATGCTAACTGTAGTTCCTTCTCGCTCAATGCGCCAAAAGTGGCACTGTTGATAATATCTATACCTAGCGAGTTGGCAGTAGTTCTTAATGCTGTTGTTGTTGCTTTAAATGACGGGAAAAATCCTGCCATAACACCAGAAGATGCGCCATTATTAACAGCCTGCCTAGCTTTCTCCAACTTACCTAGAGATTCATCAATACTATTGGCTCGATCAAAGGCGGCAAATCCCTTAGTTTTAGCCATTGCTATATCATCAACCCTGCTAGATGCCTTACCTTCTAGGGCTAGTTTTTGATCCTGCGTCAACCCTATAGCACCTTCAACATCTATCCTGACAGAAGTCTCGTTATTTGGGTCTGACATAATCGTAAATAACTGCCCTGTTTTTTGGTCAATCTGCTGGCTAGAAAACTTAACCATGCCACCCTTACCCATCTTCGCTGTAAGGTAGGATGATGTAATAGTCTTCGCTAGCGATGGATTAGTCCTAGCTACTGCTAAAACATCTTCTGGCACTCCAGCGGCTTTTAAGGCCGCGAAGGTAGCGTTGGCCTGTGAAGATGCTAAGTCAGTCTTAGCCTTTAGTTTGCGGTCATCTCGCAAAGCTGTTAGGCGATTCTGGTATCCCTGCTGGATATTACCAGCGTTGGGGTTGCCACTCATGCCTGCAAAGCCAGAAGCCAGATTCAACTGGTTCTCTTCATCGCTTAAAAATTTACCGATATTATCTAACAAACCCATGATTCATCTTCCCTTAAAAGAACGCTTTCTTGATACCAGCCGCATTACCTACACCTAGTGATAAGTAATCAAACAAGCCCGGACTATACCCGCCTGAAGTAGTGCTTGAGTTAGGTGCGCCACCTACTGCCTGTAGCAAATACTGCAAGCTATTAGCTGGTGCGCCTGTATAGCCAGCATATTGGCCCTTAGCGTCATTAATTAGCTGCTGATTAAGCGCCTGCTGCATCATTCCCTGCCGATCCATATTACCTTGAATTGTCTGGCCCATACCAAAGCCTAAGTTAGACAGGTTACCAAGCTGTGAGCCTGCATTTAGACGCTGTTGAGAGCCTTGGAACCCTGCCTGCTGATTAGCCATGCTAGCTTGTCGAGCCATATCCTGTGCGTTCTGGTAGCCTCCCATTCGTAGTCCTGAAGCTGTACGTGCTGCCTGATCTGCAAATCCGCGATTAGTCTCTGCTGCTGCAATTCCATGGCGTGAACCACCAAAGGCATTAGCCGCACCTGCTTGTGCGTCACCTGCGTTCTGAGCCATTAGGCGGCTACGCTCTAAATCATCCAGTGATTGGTTAACCACTTGCGACTCATACGGGTTAGTGTACTGCTGCAGATTAGCTTGGCTTGGCGCGCCAATAGCCATAGGCCGATAACCCATCTCAGAAGATGCGCCCTGTTGTGCCTGCTGAATGCCTTGCGCTGCTGCTTGGTTGACGTTAAAGCCTTGAGGCTGTTGCATAGGTTGCCGTATTTGTTGCGGCCCACCTTTAGGGGTTACACCGCCAGCATAACCCTGTGGGGGTGCATTTCTTAGGTTGTTATCTTTCATAACTTGGAAGTTTTCAGGATTCGCTGCGTTATAGTCCTCTAGTGAATCAGGGCCAAAGTCAAGGCGTGGAGCTTCACCATTGCTTTTACGCATCTGGTTGTGTATATCCCTCAAGTGAGGAGGAACCCAGTCGCCCATGTCATCTATAGGCGCTCCCATTATAGGCATACCAGTTCCATCATAAGTAATGTTATTAGGCTTAGGCTGAGGCATAGGCCCATGCTCAGTCACCCTGATACCTTCATTAAAGCCTTGCTGATTAGTACCTTGTGGTACTTGCCCGTTAATTCCGTTGCCTGAACCTGCCATAATCTTATTCCTTATAATCCGAAGCTGTAGCCAGTTCTGGCTTTGCCCTTAGTAGATTTCTTTCCGCTTTGCCCTGAGTAGCCGTTGTTCTTTGGAGGCGACCAGTTATCTGGCTCACGATCTTTGCTGCCGCTATTACTTACTATTTTCTTTTTCTTTTTCTTAATAACTACTGGCGGTAATGGCTTAATAACTGGCGCTTGATATGGGGTAACGGGGGCTATTTGTGCCGCTTGATTATCTTCAAAAGCCTGTCTATCTAATAGATCCTGAAATTGTTGATTAATTATAATCTGCTGCTCTGGAGGTATAGGATTTGAGCCTCCAAACGATATATTATCTAAAAGGCTTTGCCTACCTGCTGGTGATGAGTATGTATCGTTCCGCAACATTTCATCTCTCATGCCGCTTCCAACACTACCTAATGAAATTGGGTTAAATCCACGGTCATTACTTAATCTAGCATACCTATCAGCATTCTCATTAACGATACGCATAGACTCTTCTGGAGTCATAGAGGCTCCGCTAGTTTGTGACAGTAAGCCATTATCAAATGGGCTAGGAGTAAAACCGTCTGCCAAGCCTTGACCATAATCAATGCCTCGTTCAATCGTACTAATTCCTGTAAGATTCTTAAGGAAGTTTCCAGCATTTTCACCAAAACCTATATCTCTACGACCACCTTCACCAAAACTCATATCTCGATAATCAACAATGCCATCACCGCTAATGTCCTCTGTTGGGGTGCTATAGCCGTATGGATTGTACTGGCTGTTAACGCCAAAATACTCACCATCATTGTTACCACTACTATTACCACCACCGCCATTAGGTGAAATACCGCCACCGCCACCACCGCTATTACTAAACATCTGCTGCACTTGTGCTGGGCTAGCTTGGTAATTGTTTTTTGCTGGTGCGCCTGTTATGGGATCAATGAACATATCAGCCATAGCTTGGAACTGAGCGGGGCGATTAGCTTGCAATTGGTCAACAGACTCTTGATATAAAGGGGCGCTAGAATAGCCCTGCATGCCGTTTGCAAATGTCTGGGCCTGTGGCATTCCTGCCATTGCATCGTAGCCTTGAGGGGCTAAACCAAAGGCGCTAGCCGCATTGCCAGTAGATTGCATACTTTGCTGTTGCATAGGCGAGAACGCTGCAACGTCTGGCCCATAATAGGGCGTGTACCCAATCTGGGAGACATCGTTTGCCCTGTTTATATTCTGAATCGCAGCATTTTCTAACCATGCTGGGATCTCAGTAGTTTGTGAACTTGAGCCGCCTTTGGACATATTAAAACCTCTTTTCAAGTAGCACTAGCTGGGATTTCCAACCAATGTCTGCCAATGCTTTTGACCAGCCTTTACGACCACTCATTGTTAAACTTTCACATTCTTGCGCTTTTGCCCACGCAATCACATCACCCTGCATACCTTTAATTTCATCTAAATTTCCACCGCCCAAAAATACGTGCAAAACCTTCTTTCTAGGGTACTGCGTAATTTCAGTAACCAAGCATGAATTTTCAGCAGGCCATAGTTGCATCTTGCCCTCAACGATAGCCGTCACAATGTCGTCATAAATGTGTGTTCCACCACCATATTCTAGTGCCGATTCAATCCAGCCTTTGCAGCGTTGTAACTCAGTCACCCAACAATCCAAGCACTAGCATTTCTAAATACGGGTATAACCACCGCACCGCCACCCGATACCGCAGAGCCAAAACTGGGTGAGGCTGCGTCTGTCACATAGGCCCGTTGACCAATGACACCAGTAGGCAATGCCGACACTGTATAACCTCTAGCAATCTGAACAGGTATATAAGCACCATTAACTGAAACGACAGGGTATTCACCAGTTTGATTCCAGAGCAATACACCATCTTCTGCGGCTGATTCGCTTGCGCCACGATGACGTAAAGCACTGCGAGTTGTCGCCAGCCAAACCGATGTTCTTTGCGCCCACTGTAACCAATTAAGGTTAATTAACCTTGGAGGGCTGTCAAGTATGCTCATCGCCTGCCACCCTGTATGACTTCCAATCTATTAATACCAACACGCCAATCATCAGCATTAACGCCTTCAATGCGTATCCTGACTTGTCGGCCAGTAAAACGTAGGCTAGTGGGGTTAGCCATATTGAAAGGGCCAAATGATCTTTCCACATCGTTGGGATAGAATCGAGTTTTGAACGTAGCGTCAACATCACCTTGGGTTTTCTCATCGGGTATCATTTGAGTAACGGACATAACATTATCGCCATTGCCCATAATTATCGGGCCTGATTCTGCAAATGGCTCGCCACCATCATAGTTAAATCCAATTTCATGCTCATACAGCTTCTTATTAGTAGCAGAAGCAATAATAGGCTGACGATAAACGCCTGCGTCTACACCAGAAGTTCTAGCTAAAACGCCAATGGCCCAAGTGTTATCGTTGTAATTAAACACGACATAGCGATTATTCTCATTAGAGTTTGCAGATGGATAAAACCACCAAATTTCACCAAAGTTGGCGTTGGATACGGCTGCCACTTTACTGATCTGGCTATGGTTAATATCAGAAAATACATAATCTGCAACTTCACAATTAACTTCGCTAACCGCACCACCACTGTAAGTGTAGAATGAACGGCTCCCCATCCAAACAGCACCCTTGTCCACCACTGCCACGGCTTGTGTCGATATAATGCCGCATGACGTACCAATTCGCTCAATGCCAAAAACGTAAGGTGGGCCGCTGTAGGTAGCCACATGAGCGTCTGTATCGGTCAGTATTAATGCTTGGTTCTGTACTCGCACACCACATTGAATACGACCTGTCGTTTGTAGTTCTAGGCTGCCAGCCTCATTAGTCGCTGCGGGTGTCCATACTGTGTTGTTCTCACGATCTGACCATTGCACTAAGCGAGGGTTGCCGCCAGCACCAAGGCACATTAAGAACCTTTCTTCTGTCACTAAAATAGAACGATTGTTAACAGGGGAATTAGCTACTACAGCCGCCTTTGTTGAAGGGTTTAGCTGCCACTGATAAACCTTTCCATCTGTGCTTGAACAGGCCACTAAAAATTGACCAAATGAATCCATTGACCATGTTGTAGCTGGCGTAATAGTTACGGCTTCTTGTCGTGCTGTGCCGTAATATTCTCGACCATAAAAGGCTGTACCAAATCCAACAGGATTAAGCGCGTTTTCATTACCAGCCGTTAGCCCCACTGGTGTTATGTCATATTGAACGCCTGCGCCACTGTAGGCGTATAATTTATTATAGCTACCTGCCGCAATCCAGCGGTCTGAGTTGTTAGCAATCCAAGATTTCATCCCACGCACTTGCCCTGCACTAGCGGTATCGCTGCGAGTACGCCAGCCACCAATAGGGCGTAGTGTGTTATCGAACCAGCGAACAAGGTTTGAGTCACGCCACCTACCCTGACTTTGTAAATCAGTGCCGTTACGGTATACGCCTGCTGGTAAATCTAATGGTATCAAAGACATACTTACCCTTGTATTTATAGAGCGGCTAATTTAAGGACGCCCATCAGCCCAATCTCAGTAGCGAAATAAACCGCGCAACCGCCCATCGCTAGCCATTTAATTTGTTTAAGCGTTAACGTGATTAGGTCTAAAGTTCTCTTAAAGTCTTGCGAGGTTTCTTTAAGTAACGCAATTTCATTTTCATGACCATCTACTCGCCACTCTAGCTTTGTGACACTTTCCCGAAATTGCTCCATTACGCTTCCAGTGCTTCAATACGTGCTAGAGCTTCCTGCAATGTAGCCACTAATAATGGAACCACTTTCGCTTGATCGATACCTTGCATATCTGGCACTGAACGAGTAGCCATGACCTGTTCTGTAGTTTCGCGCCATGCTTGACCATCTTCTAGAGTTTCAGGATGCTCAACGTCTGCGCTATGGATTATCTCGTCTACTGCTTCTGTCGTGATTACAGTTTCCATCGTTGGAACTTTAGTAGTTACTTCAACTTCAACCTCAGTAGATACACCATCAACATCTTGTCGTTGCACAACAGTCTTAACTAGATCAGTAGTTACGCCTCGTTCTTCGGTTTCAACAATAGTCTCGCCAGCTAGGTTAACGTATGAACCTGTTTCGACTGTTTCCATGACTTGAGATTCAGTAGCAACTTCTGCAATAGCTGCTGTATAAACATCACCCGTTGCTGGAGTGGCCTGATACTCTTCGTCCTTTATTCCATCATGAGTCCCGGTTGCACTTTCTGGGATAACTGCCCCAAGCTCATGTGCAAGAAATCCGTCTACGCGATCACCTGCTGAACTGATCCACTCAAAATTAACGGGGTTTAGCTGCATTAATCTAGCTGTGGCACCTGTCATTGGTTGAACGTCAGTCTTTAGGCGGTAGTCTGAGGATGTGTTGTAGGATGTGGATGAACCGCTTATCTTAATTGAGCCAACTTCTACATTAGGGTTAAAAAACCTAAGTACGTTTTGCTCTGAAGTTGTTGCTGCCGATATATTTAGACTAGTACTGTCATACTCAACCCCTTTAGTCCCTCCGCTTGCTGAGAATGCCCCGATAGTCCACTGCCCATCATTCTTAATAGTCATAGCAGTAGTCCAGCTTATCGCACCACTTCCTGCTGCTGCGGTTTTAAACGCATGAACACCATTTATTTGAGAATATAATGATGGGCGGTACGTATCACCACCACGAGACCAATTATTCCCGTTGGCGTCCGTGCTTACTGCGTTAACACCCATAAACATACGACCGATGTTCTGACCTTTTGGTGCTGATATAAAACCATCTTTACCACCACCCAGTTGTAGAGCTACATGGTTTGAGTGCCAACTAGTGCTGGGAACTACACCAAGACCTAAGTTGCCAGAGCTGGTTATGCGCATACTCTCGCTGCCAGTGCTACGACCAAACTTTAGATTTAAACCTGTTACCCATAGATCCTTTTGATTCACTCCAGAATGGTCGCAGTTAATCTGCCCGTAATCACCCGACTCATAATATTGGATTGATACGTTTTTAGCAGTTGTGGTTGTGCCTTGTAGCCTAAGCTGATCTGATGCAGCCTCAAGTATAGTAGCACCATCAACCGTCAAACCATCAGCCGTTACAGTGCCAGTTACGTCTATGCCTGTGGCTGTGGTGGCTAGTTTCTTAGCGTTGTCGTAGTAAAGGCGTATAGCTCCGTTTTCTGTAGCGTCTAAATAGTTCTCACCCGTGGTGGTTTGTAGATCAAAACCAGAACCACTTTTAATCTTTAAGCTTCCCGTACCTGTGTCTGAGATATAGCTATGACTACCATCATGGTAAATCTGTAAATCACCACCAGTACCAAACTTAGCCTTGACGTTATCACCATGTAGCGTATCGCCTGTCATCGTGCCTCCCGCTTTAGGCAAGGCAGCGTTAGCGACAACAACAGTAGCAGCTATAGCGTTAGCGTTAACCTTCATCTGCGCGTCCACTAAGTCCATGTCTGTATTGACTTTAGCACCCCAAGTGTCTTCCGATGCGCCAACCTCTGGCTTTGTTAAGCCGTAGTTAGTTGTTGTTGAATCTGCCATTTCAATAATCCTATTGTTAATCTTTTACAAAGTAGTCCAATTTGCGCTATCTGTCGGCTTGGTAGCCCACGTTGCAGAATCAATTGACTGCAAATCCCAATCAGCAGGGTTAACGGGTAATGGCTGGTATTTATACCGACCTGTTGCCGTCATGCCTGACACCGCTTCAATAACTGCTGCACCACCCA
>Ga0209816_1002218_pt1 | contig 13915 bp, 10 predicted proteins | sample CoawatmetaG01DNA_FD_187509 | JGI IMG/M metagenome (GOLD analysis project Ga0209816, IMG submission 187509) | Marine microbial communities from the West Antarctic Peninsula - Coastal water metaG017-DNA (SPAdes) (version 2) | ecosystem: Environmental > Aquatic > Marine > Coastal ... | reverse complement strand
AGCTAAATATATCTGCCTCAAATAAGTCTCCATCTAGATTCTCTATTTTAAATCTTGCCAGGTACTCTCTGGCGGCCGAAATCGTTTCTTCCGGTATTCCAGCTAACGCTGCAACCTGAAGACCATAGCTCTGACTAGCTGACCCCTCATTAACAGCATAAAGAAAAGTAATGCGTTGCTTGTACTCTACAGCATCAAAATGTACATTGGCAGCCTGACTAAATTTCTCCACAAGTCTTGATAACTCTGAATAATGTGTGGCAAAAAGAGTATAGCTCCGGTTCTTCTCTAATAAAGACTGCGCAATTGCAAAAGCCAATGACAATCCATCAAGAGTTGAAGTACCCCGCCCTATTTCATCCATCAATACTAAGCTTTGTGCAGTAGCATTGTGTAGAATATTTGCGGCTTCAGTCATTTCAACCATGAATGTAGAACGACCACTTGCAAGATCATCAGATGCACCGATTCGTGTAAAAATCTTATCAATCGGACCAATACATAAATTTTTAGCAGGAACAAAACTACCACAATGTGCAAGTAAGGTAATCAGTGCAACCTGCCTCATATATGTTGATTTTCCACCCATATTAGGGCCAGTCACAACAAGCATCTGTCTTTTGTCACCAAGTTCCACATCATTAGCGACAAAATTATCTACTTGATTTTCTACTACAGGGTGCCGACCTTCCTGAATTTTAATCACAGCTTCACTGGTAAAAGTCGGAATAGTGTAATTAAGTGTTAGTGCACGTTCGGCAAAAGTTGCAAGTACATCTAATTCAGCCACACTCAAGGCTATTTGCTGCAAATGACTAACATATGACACTAGAGTGTCTAATATTAGATTGAATAATAATTTCTCACGCGCCAGGGAACGATCTTTTGCTGACAGCGCTCTTTCTTCAAATATTTTTAACTCTGGAGTAACATATCGTTCTGCGTTCTTTAAAGTCTGACGCCTACTATAATCTTCTGGAATTTTTTCTTTGTGTGTATTAGTTACTTCGATATAGAAACCGTGCACACGATTGTATTCAACTCTGAGAGTTGGAATATTAGTACGCGCTTTCTCCCTTAGTTCTAGCTGTAATAGGAATTCGCCACAGTTATTCTGTATCGCACGTAACTCATCTAGTTCTTTGTCATAACCATCTGCTATTACATTGCCGTCACGCAACATTGTATTGGGCTCATCATGTATCGCATTCTTTAATAAATTAAAAAGTTCAATTTTGGGTGTCATGGCCCTTACTAAAACAGCCATATTCTTACCGGAATACTCTGAAAGTAAAGAAACGATTTCAGGTAACCTTTCGAGGCTATTACGTAACCCTGACAAATCTCTTGGTCGTATTGATTTAAATGCAATACGAGCGGATATACGTTCGATATCAACAATCTTCTTTAGGCGCTTTCTTACTATCAGGCATGATTCTGACCCCGGACTCCCGATCAGTGTAGATACGTCTTCAAGTCGATTCTGTATCTTGATTTGATCACGCAATGGATTATGTAACCAATGCTGCAACATACGGCTACCCATATTTGTTGAACAAGTATCCAGTAATGATAGTAACGTTGGTGATTTCTCTCCTCGTATAGTTTCTGATATTTCGAGATTGCGCCGAGTAACAGCATCCATTTGTACATAAGTACTGCCTTGTTCTACTTGCAAAGAATTAACATGAACTGCATTTGCACTTTGTGTAAGGCAGACATAATCAAGTAATGCTCCTGCTGCACTCAATGATGGATACAGGCCATCACATCCAAATCCAGAAAGATCGTGAGTCTTAAATTGCCTGGAAAGATTCCGAATTGCCGCTTCAGTATCAAACTGCCATGAAGGTAACCGTTTCAATACCCCTACTTCATTAAGCAGGACTGATGTATCAAATGATTCAGGTAAGAGTATCTCTGCAGGTTTTAATCTTCCCAGTTCATTCAGCAAATTATGTGGAGATGTTTCCATTACACGAAAATCTCCTGAAGCCAGATTTAACCAGGCCAAACCTAGTGTTCCCTCGTGTAAATCTAGGGCAAGCAAGATACAGTCGTGTTTCTCTTCCAATAATGCTGTATCAGTCAACGTACCTGGCGTAATAATACGTACTATTTCTCGCTCCACTAGACCTTTACTAGTGACATCAGAATTACTAATTTGCTCACAAATAGCCACTGACAAACCAAGTCTGACAATCTTTGCCAGATACTGATCGGCTGCATGATACGGAAAGCCTGCCATTTTTACGGGAATCCCAGCTGATACTCCACGCTTAGTTAAAGTAATATCTAATAATTTTGCGGCTTTTTCAGCATCATCAAAGAATAATTCATAGAAATCACCCATCCTATAAAACATCAGAGTATCAGGGTGCTGCGCCTTAAGACGCAGGTATTGCTGCATCATTGGAGTATGTTTATTAGACATGATCAAGGTAATATTTAAGAAATGTCATTGTGTCAAAGTTACATAATCCTAGTCCCGCAATATTGCTTACATCAGGCTATCAATTCCTTCGTTAAATGAGGTGCAATTACCTGTAAAAGTTGTCCGAATATTTTTGGGTTTCCGGCGATGATATTCCCACTTTCCAGATAAGTTTCATTTCCTTCCAAATCACCTACAAGTCCACCTGCTTCTGTAATAAGTAAACAACCAGCAGCCATATCCCACGGTGCCAAACCTATCTCCCAAAAACCATCATAGCGCCCAGCTGCCACATAAGCTAAATCTAATGCAGCAGATCCAGGGCGGCGAATGCCTGCGACTCTAGGTATTATGTCCTTGAGCATAGAAAGATAGGTGTCCATATGTGTAAGCTCCCGAAATGGAATACCTGTTCCTAACAAACATTCAGAGAATTGATTACGTTTACTTACACGTAATCTGTGGTCATTAAGATAGGCACCTCGTCCGCGACTTGCAGTAAATAACTCATTTCCAGTTGGGTCATAAACTACAGCTTGCGTTAATACACCTCTATGCTTTAATGCAATAGAAACTGAATATTGAGGAAAGCCATGAAGAAAATTTGTGGTGCCGTCAAGTGGATCAATAATCCATTGATATTCAGGCTCATCTTGATCACCTGTAGCACCACTTTCTTCTGCTAGAATAGAATGCTTAGGGTAAGCCTCTAAAAGGACCTTTATAATTTCCTCTTCTGCGTTACTATCTACTTCACTAACAAAATCACTATGTGATTTACGTGAAACGTGTAATAAATCAAGATTCTGCGAGGCGCGATTAATTATTCCACCGGCACGACGTGCTGCCTTAACTGCAGTATTAAGCATTGGATGCATATTAGTCCTGAAACGAATTTAAATTATTTATAAATATGGCATTCTAATATGATTCCTCTCTGTCCGCTTGACAACGTACGTGTAATATTAAGCAGCCCAAGCCATCCTGGAAATATAGGCGCAGCAGCAAGGGCTATGAAAACGATGGGTTTGGCGTCGCTCTATCTAGTAAATCCGAAATCTTTTCCAGATAAGGAGGCCGAAAGACGGTCCGCTGGTGCCTGGGATGTACTTAACAGTGCAAAAGTTTGTACAAATCTTAACGAAGCATTAAGTGGTACTACTCTTGCAGCTGCTGTCACAGCGCGTCAACGAAACCTTTCACTTGAAGTATTTAACCCGCGTCAAGGGGCAAGAAAAATCCTCAGTCAAGCAGGGAAGTCTCCGGTAGCATTAGTTTTTGGAACAGAGACGTCCGGGCTTACCTCAGAGGAGATAAGTAAGTGTCAATTTATGGTACACATTCCAGCCAATCCAGAATATTCTTCTCTTAACCTTGCCAGTGCAGTACAAGTAATGGCTTATGAATTACGTATGGCACTACCAAATATTGAAGAATATCCACCACCAACATTGGGTGAGCTCGCCAGTCACGATGAAATTGAGCTATTTTACCGTCATTTTGAGGATACTATGATTAATAGCGGATTTCTTGACCCTAAAAATCCAAAGCATTTAATGCAAAGAATTCGCCGCTTGTACTCTCGTACAAATTTAGAGAAAAAAGAAATTAAAATATTACGTGGAATTCTTACCTCTCTTGAAAAAAAAGAATGAAAAAATAAACGTTATGAGTCCTCTATCACTATAGTAATAAGACTCTTATAGATAGATAATAAATATTATTATTAAGCTTTAATTAATACTTCTAATCAAAATGCCGTCAAAGATAAAAACTAAATATGGATAAGATGGAAAGAGTTTATTTTGATCATAACGCTACCACTAGGGTAGACGATGAAGTATTGGATGCAATGATGCCATATTTTCAAAATAAATTTGGCAACCCGTCAAGTGGTCATAATCTTGGGATAGCTGGCCGCCAAGCAATTAATCAAGCACGAAAACAGGTAGCAAATTCGATTGAAGTACAGCCATCACAAGTGGTCTTTACCAGTGGCGGATCAGAAGCTAATAATCTATTTATTCAGGGGGCCGTAGGACACCTAAAAACCTCACGAATTATTGTTAGCTCAATTGAGCATCCCTGCGTTCTACGTCCAGCTAAGGAATTAGCACAGAATACAAATAAGGAGTGGGGATTACGGCAGCTCATAGTTGATAGCTCCGGACGTATAGTAATGAGTGATGTTGATAAAGCTCTGTCAGAATACCCACCAAGCATAGTGTCCGTTATGTTAGCTAATAATGAAACGGGAGTAATTCAAGAGGTGGCAACTATTGCAGAAAAATCTAGAAAATTAGATGCCTTGGTACACACTGATGCGATTCAAGCCTTTGGAAAAATACCAGTTAGCTTCTCCTCTCTTAATGTACATGCCATGACATTGTCCTCTCATAAGATATATGGGCCAAAAGGTGCTGCGGCACTTATTATGGATAAAGAGCTCGTACTTAGACCACAGATATTTGGTGGTGGCCATGAGAGTGGGTTACGCTCAGGAACAGAAAATGTACCAGCCATAGTTGGCTTTGGAAAAGCTTGTGAGCTATCTAAAATACGAATGGAAAAGACCACAATACATGTTACAAAATTACGTACACACCTAGAGAGAAGGTTAGTTGAAATGGGTGCAATAATTTTTGGTATGCATGCAACCCGTTTACCAAACACATGTTATTTTGCACTACCAGATATTGAGGGTGAAACCTTAGTAATTCGTCTAGAAAGAGCAGGTTTTTCGATCGCAAGTGGTGCCGCTTGCTCAAGTGCAACCCCAGGGAGGAGTCATGTCCTTGATGCTATGGGAGTCGAACCAATTTTAGCGCGTTGTGCAGTACGTTTAAGTTTAGGTAGTAGCAATACACTTGAACAGGTTAATGAGTTCATTAGGGCATTAACAGTCACTGTCAAAGAACTGAAACGTATAAGCTCAGTAATGATTTAACACCGAAATATCTCGAAGAAAATAAAACCATTGAATCTGAAGGTTATTATAAGTTTTCTCTTCTATCATTCTCTATGGCAAGATAATAGGGGGGTAATGCCTAATAATGTATGAAATGAGCACCTACACAAAGAACTACATTTCAATTTTTCTATTCTAGCTCAGCTCATATTTAAAAGAAGTTATAATCAAGCCTAGTACACTTATATATAATCTACAATTATATTAATAATGGCGGATAATCAAGGTGTAAGTTTAGATAACTTTCTTATATCCGCGTAAAATAATAGAAAATAGAGAACAGGGTTTCTTCTATTTCTTAATAATATTTCTCAAGGAGTAAAAAATTGGCACGACCTAATTTTCAATACGAAAAACGTCAACGGGATCTGGTAAAAAAGAAAAAGCAAGAAGAGAAAAGACAGCGAAAACTAGATAAAGCAAAATTAGAATCTGGTGATAATCCTGAACAATCCGGTGATAATCCTGAACAACCATCTGAAGTAACAGATACAAATAATACGTGATGAATAGTACAGCTTACTAAAAAATTAGGTACTAATATGGCTATACATAACTGAAGAAAGACATAATCATCAATACTAAACTTCTCTAAATAACCCAGCATTACTTTTCCCTGGGACCATAGAGGTAATCCATGCCAGATCGGCTTGTACCAATCGCACCTCAAGTTAATTTAGTTCTACTAACGAATATAATTTATGCACTCCATGCCCTAAGTGTCATTATGGGACTAATTGGATCAGCATTTGTCATTACGGCCTTCCTGACTGGCTGGCCGTCAATCATTGCCATTATCATCAATTACACAAAACGGAATGCCGTGCGAGACACGTATCTTGACTCTCATTTTAACTGGCAGATACGTACGTTCTGGTTTGCATTTTTGTGGATGATATTCGCTGTAATATTATTCATAACAGTATTGGGAATTGCTCTCTCCTACATCATTACAGTTGGTGCCGGCATATGGATATCCTACCGTATCATTCGTGGCTGGTTAGCGCTTAATGAAGGAAGACCTATGCCAACTTGGCAATAAAATTAGGTTCTAAAAAATAATATAAGGAAGTGACCAGCGCTGGAGAGGAAACAAGTAACAGAAATGTTGATCTGAATTTCAGGTCAAAAAAAAAGCACACCCAATTTACTAGGTGTGCTTTTTACATTACTTATAAATATCTAAATCAATGGAACGATTAAAAGTGCAACAATATTCATAATTTTGATTAGAGGATTAATAGCAGGACCGGCAGTGTCTTTATAAGGATCACCAACCGTATCGCCCGTAACAGAGGCTTTATGTGCCTCAGAGCCCTTACCACCAAAATGTCCATCCTCAATATGTTTCTTAGCATTGTCCCAAGCACCACCACCAGCAGTCATCGAAATCGCTAAAAAGATTCCGGTAATAATGGCCCCAATCAAGACGCCACCTAAAGCTACTGGACCAAGCAAGAGACCAACTACAAGCGGTACTGCTATAGGCAGAAGTGAAGGAACAATCATTTCCTTTATAGCTGCTCTGGTTAGCATATCTACGGCTCTAGAATAATCCGGCTTGGCTGTACCTTCCATGATTCCAGGTATTTCCTTAAACTGGCGGCGTACTTCTACAACTACCGATCCAGCTGCCCGACCAACAGCTTCCATTGCCATTGCACCAAACAAATATGGCACCATTCCTCCGATAAATAAACCAATGATAACCATGTGATTAGAGAGATCAAAGGTAACTTCTTTGCCTCCAGCAGAAAGCGCATTAGTGTAATCAGCAAATAAAACTAATGCAGCTAAACCTGCGGAACCTATAGCGTAACCTTTTGTAACTGCTTTTGTGGTATTGCCAACGGCATCAAGTGGATCAGTAATATTACGAATCTCTTCTGGCAAACCAGCCATTTCAGCTACACCACCAGCGTTATCAGTTATTGGCCCGTAAGCATCAAGCGCTACGATAATACCAGCCATGGATAACATTGAAGTTGCAGCAACAGCTATGCCATATACTCCGGCAAGCTCATATGCGCACCAGATAGCGACACACACCATTATTACCGGCCAAGCTGTAGATCTCATCGAAACACCTAACCCTGCGATGACGTTAGTTCCGTGACCTGTACTGGATGCCTCAGCGATGTGTTGAACTGGTTTATATTCTGTTGATGTGTAATATTCGGTAATCCAGCATATTGCTCCAGTTAGCAAAAGGCCAACTATCCCTGCAAGATATAAACTGAACCATGAAGTCTCTATACCACCGATAATTATTCCACCACTCATCATTACAGCTGTAATCGGTAGATAAATAACTGCTGCCAAACCTCCCGCAACAGCTAATCCGCGATACAACGCGTTCATAATCTTTCCGCCTTCACGTACTTTAACGAAATAACAGCCTACTATTGAAGCAATTATTGAGAAACCACCCAGAACTAGTGGATACATTACAGCGCTCGCACCAGCGTTCTCAATTAAAAGTCCGCCTAGTAGCATGGTTGCAATAATAGTCACCGCGTAGGTTTCAAACAAATCAGCAGCCATACCAGCACAATCACCTACATTGTCTCCCACATTGTCTGCAATAACTGCAGGGTTTCTTGGATCATCTTCAGGGATTCCGGCCTCAACTTTACCCACTAAATCGGCACCTACATCAGCACCTTTTGTAAAAATTCCGCCACCAAGACGAGCAAAAATAGAGATTAATGAACTACCAAAAGCCAGCCCTACTAGTGCGTGTATAGCTTCTGATGTAGAAACACCTATAGCTATAAGAAATGCAAAGTACCCGGCCACTCCCAGAAGGCCTAGGCCAACAACCAGCATTCCAGTAATTGCCCCTCCCCTAAAAGCTACATCTAATGCCGGGCTGATACCACCTTTAGCAGCCTCTGCAGTTCGTGTGTTGGCTTTAACTGAAACATTCATTCCGATAAAACCGGCCAGGCCTGATAATATTGCACCGATAGCAAAGCCTATAGCTGTCTCCCAGCCTAAGGTGGCAAAAATAACTACCAGCAAAACTCCACCTACAATGCCAATTGTTCTATATTGCCGATTCAGATAAGCAGAAGCGCCCTGTTCGATTGCCGTGCCAATCTCACGCATTCGCTCATTTCCGCTTGGCAAGGCTAAAATCCATTTGATCGATACCGCTCCATATACGCATGCGGCTATCGCGCAAGCAATAGCAATGATTAAACCGAGAACCATTTGAATCTCCAATTAAAGTCAGACCATCTGTAAATATATGAAGGGTATTGGTCTAGTAACCCCATATTAGGAATAATTTTCCATTTCTCAAATAAAATAATTTCAACTCTATCTAAATTACTATTTAATTTAAACCTTAAAATTACTTAATTTCTTCTTAACACCTATATTTTTAAGTCTTACATACTTAGGCAACCCATCTTTATAGGAAGGATAATCCTCACCCTTAATGAGCGGCACCAAATACGCACGGCATTTTTCTGTAATGCCGAATCCATCTTTTGTAATAAAATTGCTAGGCATCATTTTTTCTACATTCGCAACCTTTGAAAGCTGCGCCATTCCAATTTTCCATTTATATGGCTTGTTAGATAAACGATTAATCGTGGGCATTACTGCATTATGACCCTTGACAGCAAACTCTACAGCAGCCTTACCCACTGCATATGCTTGGTCCACATCAGTTTTGGATGCAACGTGACGAGCAGAGCGCTGTAAATAATCTGCCACACTCCAATGATATTTTAACCCCAATCCATCTTTAACAATATTTGCAACTACTGGTGCCACACCCCCCAGTTGTGCATGCCCAAAAGCATCACGTAATCCTTGATCAGCGAGAAAGTTTCCCTTCGCATCCTTTACTCCCTCTGAAACTACTACAGAGCAATAACCAAATTCATTTACATATTTCTTCACCTTAGCAAGAAATTTTTTCTTGTTAAAAGTAATCTCTGGAAACAAAATAATAATTGGAATCTCACAGTCTTTATCAGATGCGAGGCCACCAGCTGCCGCAATCCATCCGGCATGACGACCCATTACTTCCAATACAAATACTTTTGTAGATGTTTTCGACATACTAGCCACATCAAAACTTGCTTCGCGCGTAGATACAGCTATATATTTCGCTACTGAACCAAAGCCAGGGCAACAGTCCGTAATTGGCAAATCATTATCCACAGTCTTTGGCACATGAATTGCCTGTACAGGGTAGCCCAATTTTTTAGCTATCTGCGACACCTTAAGACATGTATCAGCAGAATCACCACCACCATTATAGAAGAAATACCCAATATTATGAGCTTTAAAAACTTCAATCAGACGCTCATATTCACGTCGATTCTCATCAAGACTCTTTAGTTTATACCTGCAAGAGCCAAAGGCCCCGGAAGGTGTGCTACATAGCGCTCTAATAGCTGTTTTACTTTCTTTACCGGTATCGATTAAATCCTCAGTTAGAGCACCAATAATTCCGTTTCGACCAGCATAAATTTTTCCAATTTTCAGCTTGTTTTTTCGCGCAGCTTCGATAACACCAGCAGCAGATGCATTGATAACAGCAGTTACCCCGCCTGATTGAGCATAAAATGCATTTTTTACTGCCATGTTTCTCCCCTAATTATTAAAATCTATACGAACTTACCAGAATTTTTACTAGTACTTATCCTTACATATCACTAGCTAATTACTGCAAAAATACTATCCCGAATTTTTTCAACAGACCCAACTCCCTCTATTTTTACATACTCAGGAGCGCCTTGTTCTTTACTAACCGACCATTCGGAATAATATTCTATTAATGGTTTTGTTTTTTTATGATAAACCTCAAGCCTCTTCTTTACGGTTTCTTCTTTATCATCGTCCCGCTGTATTAATGGCTCTCCAGTAACATCATCTTTTCCTTCAATTTTCGGCATGTTAAATATAACATGATAAGTACGGCCAGATGCCGGATGTGTCCTACGGCCCGTCATACGCTTAACAATTTCCACATCAGCCACATTTATTTCGATTACATAATCAATTTGTACGCCAGCAACTTTCATTGCATCTGCCTGTGGGATGGTGCGAGGAAACCCGTCAAACAAAAAACCTTTTTTACAATCAGACTGAGAAATTCTCTCCTTTACCAAATTAATAATAATCTCGTCAGGGACCAACTCTCCCATATCCATAATTTTCTTAGCAGCAAGTCCCAGCTCAGTGCCTTTATTAACCGCGGTACGCAACATGTCACCAGTTGAAATTTGTGGAATTCCAAAGTGCTCTTTTATGTAATTGGCTTGTGTCCCCTTTCCTGCACCAGGTCCGCCTAATAAAATGATTCGTATGATTATTCTCCGCTTCTAAATAAAATTCCCCACTATGTCAGCTGGGGAACAATTATTACTTACTCCTGTAATGCCTATGAATTATAACGCAAACTAGCCGAATTCTCGAGTTTTTTAATCCTGATAAATCTTTTAATACTGACAAATCTCGTCATCTTACTATTTTTCCTGCTAACTACAATACGTGCATTTTTTAAGCTACATGTATTATCAAGAACCAACACTATTGGCCGCAATTATTAATAATGCAGCATAGCCAAACTAGCATGCATCGGCTCCGTTACTATTTATTTTAATATGAAATAAACCAAATTCCACTAAATAAAATGGTACTTAATTTGATCAGAATCCTTTTATTTCAAGCAACACCATCCATTTATGCCCAAGGTATTCTTATTTAAGAATGGCATAAAATAATTTTCACTATATACAGCAATGCGATTTTTTATCTGAGAGATACAGTACTTTCTATTTTATTTCCTTGTCCACAGTTTCTGTGGATAAGTTTGTGGATTATTTCCATTTAATGCTGATAAGTTACCCTTTTATAAGGATATTCTTTAATTAGATTAAATTTTAAACTAAAAATTTAATCATATAAAACATATAGTTACAATTGACACCAATACCCACGCGGGTTTGCGCCGTATGTTTATGCAATTAAAGCAATGAATGTGGATTACTACACAAATTCCACCTTGGATTTACTTCAAGCATCATTCATCTTGACCAACAAAATTAATAGGAACCTCTCCGGTCAAATTTCCAGGCTCAACCATATAATCTCCCTCCATACTGGCACGCCATATTTTACTAGTTGCCTCCTCATTCCCACCTGTAAATGCATAAGTAAGACCACCTACTATTCCACCACCAAGAGCAAAAGCGGCTTTAGCTGGAAAATATACCATTGTCGCTAAGGCTGAAGCAGCCTCCATACCGGTTTCAGATACAGCTACAGCATAATCGGTAGAAGTATCTTCTGTATCTTCTGCATATGCCGCAGGAACGCTCATAGACACATAAATACATAAAATAATTAATGCTGCAATAGTGTTATATGCCCTCTTTGAAACTAGACTTAAGCCTGATTTTGTTTCTTGGGAACAAATACAATTTTCCATTTGGTCATTAGTCATTTTTTTTCTCACTATATTGATTTCTAGAGTATAAATCTTGCTTACAGACACCACCTCCAATAAACATACTAATTTTATTTTCCAGCGCCAGTATCTTAATGTCAATAGTAATTACGTAAAACAAGAAGCAACGTTACAAATACTTCAGGTCTAACTAAAATAAAGACTCTTAATGCTAAGCCTCTAGCACTACTATTATGTTCTGCCGATTATTACCTATGAATTTAACGCCCTAATTACACCCAATCTTTACTAATAAGAAAATCAGTATAAAGCTCTGATTCTGCACTACCTTGCTCCGGCTCCCAGTCATAGCGCCATTTGACCGTGGGCGGCAAAGACATGAGGATAGACTCGGTACGGCCACCAGACTGCAAGCCAAAAAGAGTTCCACGATCCCAAACTAGGTTAAATTCTACGTATCGACCACGACGATAAGCCTGAAAATCAAGCTCTCGTTCGCCATAAGACATATTTCTACGCCTTTCCAAAATAGGTATGTAAGCAGGTAAGAAGTGATCTCCTACACTTTTTGTTATATTAAAACAGGTATCAAAATCTGGTTGACTAAGATCATCAAAGAAAATCCCCCCTATCCCGCGTGGCTCATTACGATGTTTCAAATAAAAATATTTATCACACCATTTTTTGTAACGCTTATGGTAGTCACTACCATAAGATTGGAGAGAATCCTTGCAGGTCTGGTGGAAATGTTTGGCATCCTCCTCAAAACCATAATACGGCGTCAAATCCATACCACCACCAAACCACCAAACTGATTCAGCACCTTCCTTACGAGCTTCCAAAAAACGTACATTCAAATGAATAGTTGGAACATAAGGATTATAAGGATGCAATACTATTGATACTCCCATTGCTTCAAACGAGCGCCCCGACAGCTCAGGCCTTGCAGCAGTTGCAGATGCGGGCAACCCCGGACCAAACACATGCGAATAATTTACTCCGCCCCGTTCAAATACATTGCCCTGCTCAATTACGCAGCTTAGTCCCCCCCCACCTTCTGAGCGATCCCACTTTTCACGCTTAAAGCACTTGCCATCCACTCGCTCTAACTGTTCAATAATTTTATCTTGTAGCGTACTAAGATATTCTTTGACTTGAATTGTATTCATACCTAATTAAATTCTTAGTTAATATTACAATATGCCCAATCTATAAAATATAGGCCTATGATGATTTTTTTCTCAGTTAATAGTTGATCACTATAACCCAATATCAGCCCGCATCTGGCAGCCATCAAAGTAAATTTGATTAGCAATTTCATAGGCGCGGTACCGAGCATTTTTGACGTCATTTCCCAAGGCTGCAACGCATAGCACCCGACCACCAGCAGTTACTATTTCTTTGCCATCTTTTCCGCCCATCTTAGTTCCAGCTTGGAATACATGAAAATCTTTCCCCAGATCATCCTTAAATATAAATTCTGACAGACCGTGAATTACATCCCCTTTACGGGGCATCTCAGGATAACCGCAAGTAGCTATAACAACACCTAATGCCGCACGACAATCCCACTCTGCATCTACATTATTAAGCGTACCATCTATTGCATTCTCTACTAAAACCGATAAATCACTTTTTAGTCGTAACATAATAGATTGCGTCTCTGGGTCTCCCATACGACAGTTATATTCTAATACGTTGATACTCCCACCTTTGCCAATCATCAAGCCTGCGTATAAAAATCCAGTATAAGGCTGACCCTCTTCTGCCATACCTTTTATAACCGGGTCAATTACCTCAGTTATTATCCTTTCATGTAACTCAGGAGTAACTATCGATGCCGGAGAATAAGCACCCATGCCACCAGTATTAGGCCCTTGATTACCTTCTCCTAGACGCTTGTAATCCTGACTAGTTGCAAGAGGCAATACATTCTTACCATCGGCCATAACTATAAAACTAACCTCTTCTCCCTCTAAAAATTCTTCGATCAAAATCTTCTTACCTGCCCCACCCATACTGTTAGAAACCAGCATCGCATCAACCGCCTCATGTGCCTCAGACAATGTCATCGCAACCT
>Ga0209816_1002209_pt1 | contig 13952 bp, 21 predicted proteins | sample CoawatmetaG01DNA_FD_187509 | JGI IMG/M metagenome (GOLD analysis project Ga0209816, IMG submission 187509) | Marine microbial communities from the West Antarctic Peninsula - Coastal water metaG017-DNA (SPAdes) (version 2) | ecosystem: Environmental > Aquatic > Marine > Coastal ... | reverse complement strand
CTCCATACCTGAAGATGAAAGATGTTCCTATGTTGGCCATCAATCACACTTACCAGACTATGGAAATGTTTAGTAAGGCTGTGGTATCCGGTGGTACTGGTATCTACTATAGTGCTGATAACATCTGGATCATTGGTCGTCAACAAGAAAAGGTTGGCAAAGAGATCAAAGGTTACAACTTCATTATCAATATTGAGAAGTCTCGCTTTGTTAAAGAGAAGTCTAAGATCCCTGTGTCCGTTACGTGGGACGGTGGTATCGAAGCTATGTCAGGTTTACTTGATGTTGCACTAGAAGGTAACTATGTAGGCAAACCTCAGAATGGTTGGTACTGTCGTATCGATCGTGATACTGGTGAGCTTGTTGATCCTAAGTGTCGTGAGAAAGATACGTTGACCAAAGACTTCTGGGATCCTATCTTTAAAGAAACTGATTTTGCTGATCACATCAAAAGTCGTTATACCATTGGTTTGAAATCAATGTTAGGTGATGATGAAGATGAAATTAATGATGTACAATCGGAGGAAAATAGTGTATAATATAGCCAAGAGTGATTATAAATTCATTGAAAGAAACGAGGATGACTTCTATACCGTCGAACTGCTTACAGGTGAGTGGAAAGGTACTAAGTACCAGTACGGTAAAGTAAGCGCCAAGGTTGATGAAATCACTGAAGATGATGAGGGCATTGCATCCTTGAGCTTTAGGTGGACTCTTATTGAGGGTGATGAAACTCTCGATGGGAATCCACAGTTCCAGGATCATATAGGAGGTGTGTTACAACACATCCTTGAAGATGCATTTGAGACTGGCGATTATAAAATAGGAAATGATAATGACAACAGCACTACCGACAACGATTCTAAGGAACCTTCTGACAAACAGTGAGTTTACTCGCAAGTCAATACCATTCATTAAGAATGAGTATTTCGAAGGCGCTAATCGGTTCGTGTTTAATGAAATAGTAGCATTTGTTGAAAAATACAACAAGCTACCAACACCAGAGGCATTGTCTATTGAGTTAGACAATGCCAACTTGTCTGGTAATAATTTCATTGAGGCGCACGAAGTAGTTAATACTATTAAGGAACCAATAGCTGCTGATACTGAATGGCTTCTAGAATCAACTGAGAAGTGGTGTCAAGACAGAGCAATCTATCTTGCCATCATGAAGTCGATTGAAATCATTGATGGTCGTGATGAGAACCAAACCAAGAATGCTCTGCCTACAATTCTGTCAGATGCATTAGGTGTTTCTTTTGATACTAACATCGGCCATGACTATGTTGGTAGTGCTGATGCTCGTTATGAATTTTATCATACTACGGAAGAAAAGCTTCCTTTTGATCTGGATAAATTCAACCAGATTACTAAAGGCGGCTTACCTAAGAAGACTTTGAATATTGCTCTTGCTGGTACAGGTGTCGGTAAGTCTTTGTTTATGTGTCATATGGCTGCAGGCGCTTTAACTGGCGGTAGCAATGTGTTGTATTTGACCATGGAAATGTCTGAAGAACGTATCGCTGAGCGTATTGATGCTAACTTATTCAATACGCCAATCGATCAACTTGAGAAGTTATCCAAGGAAGCATTTGATAATAAGGTGAATAAGATATCCAGCAAGACTGATGGCTCTCTTATTATTAAAGAATACCCCACCGGCTCTGCACACGTAGGACACTTCCGTGCATTGCTTAATGAACTTAAACTTAAGAAGAACTTTGCACCCGATATTATTTTTATAGACTACTTGAACATATGTGCATCATCTCGCATCAAGGGACTATCAGGTGGAATCAATACATATTCCCTTATCAAATCTATTGCAGAAGAGATTCGAGGACTTGCGGTCGAGTTCAATGTCCCCATTGTCAGCGCGACTCAAACAACTAGAAGTGGATATGGCTCGAGTGATGTCGGCCTCGAGGATACGTCTGAATCATTCGGATTACCTGCTACAGCGGATCTTATGTTCGCTCTCATCTCAAACGAAGAGCTCGAAGGACTTGGACAAATGCTCGTCAAGCAGCTCAAAAACAGATACAACGATACTGGAATAAACACTCGCTTTATTGTAGGTGTTGATAGATCTCGTATGCGATTGTATGATGTAGAAGACGCTGCCCAGAACCTTGTAGGTCAGCCGATGCCAGCAACACCGATAAATACATTCAATAAACGTGAAACAAAGAACTTTGGAGATTTTAAAGTATGACAAGTATGACAATCGACACATCTGGACCCTTTATGAATGAGGTCACTAGACCTAAAGATAAAATTATTAAACAATATATTGTAACATACGAGCAACATGACCGCGGTGTTAAAAAGACCACTGTAACTCGTCAGTATTACAGTAATGATTATCAGGATAGTATGTCTTCTGAATTTCTTCCACTTAGATCTGTTAAATAGGATATATAATGAAAGCTAAGCTAATAGGCTATACTCAACCGAGTGGCCGAATTCATGGAGGCGAACTTGCACATAAGGGACTCGACAACATACAGGATCTCGTCGCGTACTGTGCGCGTGTCTCCAATCCATCCAACCAAGCTAACACTAAAACAACGGCAGGCTTACTTAATTACCTCGTCAAACACAAACACTGGTCACCGTTTGAAATGTGTTCAGCCACCCTCGAAGTCGTCACGACCCGAGACATTGCCAGACAGCTCCTCCGCCATAGATCATTTAGCTTTCAAGAGTTTTCTCAGCGGTATGCTGACATCCGCGATCTTGATGCTGATTTTGTTTTAAGGGACGCACGTCTACAAGACACAAAGAACCGTCAGAACAGTATTGCAACAGATGATGCAATGTTAAGTGCGGAATGGATGGAACGTCAACAATCACTTATCGATCATGCTAAAGAAGCCTATTCCTGGGCTATAGATAATGGTATAGCAAAAGAGCAAGCTCGTGTTGTACTTCCAGAAGGTAACACAGTTTCTAAGCTATATGTTAACGGAACTATTAGATCATGGATACACTACATTGAACTACGTGCTGGCAATGGAACACAACAAGAACACATGGATCTTGCCATAGCTATCGCAGCAACTATCGTACAAATATTCCCTATGACTAAGCAATTTTTACCAAAGGAGTAAGCCCAATGGGTAAGTGTTTAAGTACATTCTATGCAGAGAGTAACAAAGGTAAAGCTGAAGTTCACATGAACTACAAAGAAGAATACGCTCATATCGAGTACTTTGATAGCAATGACAAACGGTTCTTCATTGAAGAATTTCCTAATAAAACCCTAAGGTATGTAGAAGATGCTGCAGAGAACTGGTCTCTCGGCATCAAAAAACTGCATAAAATTGATTAGTATGTTTCTTGAATATTGGCAATTTGCCTGTCTCTTCATTCTATTTGTGATAGCTATGAAACATCAGTATAAGTCTGGATTTAAGACTGGTTCTGAACTCACCTTGGATATACTTGAATCCGAAAAAATTATAAAAATAAACGCAAAAGGCGAAATTAAAGGTGTACAAAGCTCTTCACATGTGGTATAATGGTTACATATTAATGAGAAGAGAGATACATCATGGGAATACAAAACGACACAGCTCGTAAGTCCACAGCTTACATTGGCACATTTGATTATGAGTCACACACTGACATGTTTCAACTTGACGATCTTAGATCTATGGTTAAGCATATGAACAAAGATCTTCGGGCCTCGAAGATGGACTATCAGTTCTATGTTAAATGTCAGGGACGTTCAAGCACTGTTAAGCGGTCTGGCGCTTTTGAATGGTTTATACCATTAGATGTAGCTGATCGTGTTGATGCCTACATCTATCGTCGCAGAGCGTAAACATATTGTCATCTAAGGATGATGCACTCGCCTTTGCTTGCAAACGGTTGTTACCTAGGATCCGCAAGATCTTTGTAACAGTCCGTATTTGCAACATGGATGTAGACGCAGATGTTGACCAGGGCTACGATGACCGAGAGTACGTTATACGTATCAACCGTAAGCTTGCTGGTGACGATCTATTAACCGCTATCTTTCACGAGATGGTACATATTAAACAGGATATTCGCAAAGAGTATCCTGTTTTTTTACCTTCTACCATACCATATTACGACCGACCATGGGAGATCGAGGCATATAAAATGCAAGAGGTCTTACTTTTGGAGTATCAGAAACATATAAATAATCGTATAATACTCAATAATACGGTTTCTAAGGACTCATAGCATTAATGATCAACTTTAAGACACACCTAGTAACCGAAGCCACTAGTGGCAAAAATACCCACATGACTCACATTGAAGATCGTGTGATATATGGTGGCGTTAATGGCGCAAGAGAATCTATCTTAGCCTTAAGAGCCATGAGAGATATGTTAGCAGGCAGTGCGAAGAAGTCTGTTAATGTTACGGTTAAATGGGACGGTGCGCCTGCAGTATTTGCCGGTATAGATCCAACCGATAAGAAGTTTTTCGTGGCAAAGAAGGGTATCTTTAATAAAAACCCTAAAGTATATAAATCTCACGCTGATATTGACGAAGATACGTCTGGAGATCTATCAGTAAAACTCAAGGTTGCTTTCGACGAATTAAGCAAGATCGGGATTACTGGCGTGATTCAAGGCGATCTTATGTTTACGGAAAAGGACCTAAAACCGGAGACTATCGATGGCGTTAACTATATTACTTTTCATCCCAATACTATTGTGTACGCTGTGCGCACTGATTCTATGGAAGCCAAGTATATACGTAAAGCTCGAATCGGAATTATTGTGCACACTTCTTATAGTGGCGATTCGTTTGAAAATATGCGAGCCTCCTTTGGCGTTAAAGCTTCTTCATTCAAAAAGGCGCCTTCTGTGTGGCTTCAGGATGCAAACCTCAGAGACCTATCGGGAACGGCTACACTTACAAAAGCAGATACAGACGAAGTCACGAAAGCGCTCAGTGAAGCTGGTAAGATTTTTAATAAAATTAAAGGCAACGCCCTCAATGATCTTTCGAAAAACGAAGAAATGGCCGGACTCATCGAAACGTATAATAACTCCTTTGTTAGACGAGGAGAAAAAATTACAAATACGGCAAAACATGTACAAGGTCTCATCAAGTGGATCGAAGAAAGATTCCAAAAAGAAGCAGACAAGGTAAAAACGCCAGCTGCTAAAGACCGTAAGATGGCAAAGCGAGATGAGTTACTCAAGTTTTTCTCTACAAGTAATAAAGCTAACTTGAAATCTATATTTGACCTACAAAACGCCATAGTAGTGGCGAAATTAGTTATTATAAATAAACTTAATAAAGTAAACAGTATTGATACATTTATTAAAACAAAGTCTGGATACACTGTAACAGGTGCAGAAGGTTTTGTGGCAATTGATAAATTAAAAGGTGGAGCAGTTAAGCTTGTTGATCGTATGACGTTCAGCTTTAATAACTTTTCCTCTGATGTAATTAAAGGCTGGCAAAAAAGCTAATCCTGATGGGAAGAACTATGGAAGAAATTAAAGAAGCATTAAACACTCAGCAGCGTATGAAGCTGAAACAATCTATGCGTCGTAACAGAGCAAAGATTCAAATGGGTCGTAAAAGATCTATGCGTAAATTAGCGTCTAAAGAAGTATTAATGAAACGTGCCGAAAAAGGTGCACGTGTTGCAATGACTAAAAAGCTTCTTAAAGATAAGCCTAAATCAGAGTTGTCTTATGCAGCTCGTAAGGGTCTTGAAGACCGGCTATCTAAAAAGAAAATGCAGATAAAAACAATGGCAAAGAAGCTATTGAAGACGGTTCGAGCCAAAGACAGAGCCAAGCTCCAAAAGAATAAACCAGGCAAATCTCCTCTGGCTCCAAACGCAACATCTGGAGCTAAGTAACAATGTCCTTTAAGTCATTCGGCGAGTACGTCACCGAAGCTACCAAAGAAATTACATTTTCGTTTGGTCGGTTTAATCCGCCCACTGTTGGCCATGAGAAACTTATGGATGCCGCTGCAAAAGTTGCACGTGGTTCTAAGTATATGGTATATCCATCACAAACAAAAGACTCTAAAAAGAATCCATTAGACCATTCTACTAAAGTAAAGTACATGCGTAAGATGTTCCCACGTCACGCCCGTGCAGTACAGTTAGATAAGTCTGTTAAGAATGTATTTGACATTTTAGTTAAACTATATGATCAAGGATTCAATCGAGTTAATATGGTTGTTGGATCAGATCGTGTATCAGAATTTGAAGCATTGATTGGTAAGTATAATGCTGTCAAAGGTCGTCACGGCTTTTATAACTTCGAAGGTGGAGTTAATGTAATCTCTGCAGGCGAAAGAGATCCAGACTCTGAAGGAGTATCTGGTATGTCTGCATCCAAGATGAGAGCAGCAGCACAAGCCAACGACTTTAGTTTATTCGTTAAAGGTCTTCCTAAAGGATTTAAAGACGATAAAGAACTGTTTAATGATCTGCGTACTGCTATGGGTCTTAAAGAGTCACACGACTTCCGTCAACATATACAATTACAAACCGTATCAAACGAGCGTGAAGCTTACATCCAAGGTGATCTATTCGCAGTGGGTGATGAAGTTGTTATTAAAGAGTCAGAAGAAGTAGGTACTGTAGTTATGCTAGGATCTAATTATGTCTTAGTTGAATCTGGCGGTAAGAAGCTTCGTAAATGGCTTGACGCTGTTGAGAAGCTTCAGGAATCAATTGATATTCCTATCGAAGTACCTATTACAAATACACACACATCCTTTAGCTCATACATCAAAGGCGATTCCAAATGAAAATGACTGAAATACAAAAGATGTATATGCGAGCACGAGGCCGTTGGTCACGTAATCTTGGTAAAGAAGAAGCCAAGAAACAAGCTAAGATTGATGACTTTAAACCACACAAGATGTACGATAAAGATGGCACTGCACACGATGCTAATACATTAGATACCCACTTGCGAATGAAAAAACTTGGTTATTCTCATGAAAAACCTGTTAACGAATCGGCGGTAGATATTCCTTTTCACGTGTTACGTGAAGGTTACGAACTTGCTGAGGCTGTACATGACGGCAAGAAAGTAAAGCTAAATGACCCTATCCGCACTAATGAAGTTCCTTCGAAAAAGTTTAAGGTTTATACAATGGGCCCTAACAAGTCTGTTGTTGTTGTACGCTTTGGCGATCCTGACATGGAGATCAAACGCGATGACCCAAAGCGTCGAGCCAGTTACCGTGCACGACATAACTGTGACAATCCTGGACCAAAGTGGAAAGCCAATTACTGGTCCTGCCACCAATGGCGCAGCGGATCAAAGGTAGATAACTAATGGAAACGGTAGAGAGTCAAAAGCGATTGGATCGCATAGAATTTAAGATAGATAAACTATCTGAAATAGTTATATCATTAGCCCGAGCAGAAGAGAAGCTTATAGCCTTAGAAGGTGACAAGAATTTTCTGTTAGAGAGGATGATTAAACAAGAAGAAAGAGTCGATAGTATCGAAAAAAAGGTAGACGAAAATGGGATCACTACGAAAGTTATAAATCGTGTGTTTTGGATTCTCGTCGCAGTAGTAGCTTCCGCGTATGTCGGTCAACAATTCATTTAAGGAGAACAGGATGGATAATCCTATCGCAGAAGCATATGTACAGATGCTTCGAGAAAGAAACGAAAAGAAAAAAGCTGGCAGCCACAAGATGCCAGATGGTTCAATGATGAAAGACGATGATCCATCAATGAAAGAAACAAAGCTGGATCCAGTCGGCAAAGCTGATGCAGACATCGATAACGATGGTGATACGGATAGCTCTGATGAGTATTTGCATAAGCGTCGTAAGGCTATTAAAAAGTCTATGAAAACCGAAGAAGCTGATGAGCTTGACGAAAAAGGACCAAAAGTTAAGAAAACGCTTGCACAGGTATCTGTTAAAGGTATCTCTAAGCGCGCTAACAATATGGCCCGTACCGGTAAAACCGAAGAAACCGTTGATGAAGTTCGCCAGCTAAAAGATCCTAAGAAGGAAGTAATGGTTGTAGACAAAAACGGTAAAAACATGGTTATCGATAAGTCTAAGCAAGATGCATTTCTTGCAAAAGGCTGGAAACTTTCTGAATCGGTTGAAGAGACATATATCGCTTCTGCTAAGAAGAAAACAAAGCTAAGTTTAGACGATATTAATAAGGCTCTTAGAAGCGGTAAAAACAAAGCAAAGAGTAAAGACTCAGTGACTCTGTCTAAGACTCCTTGGGATAAGTATGGCAAAAAAGAAGCTGTTGAAATCGAAACCGATGACGATAAGACTGATGCCGAAGATCCTAAGGTGCAGAAGAAAAAAGGTCCTGAAAAGAAAAAGGTTAATGATCCTGCAGCAACTAACGCTCCATCGCAAGATGATCGTCAAACCGCTGCTGATGCTCCTGATCCTTCTCCAGATCCAGATGCAGAGCCAACTCCTCCTAAAGAGAAAGAAGCACCGGCTCCTAAAAAAGATAAGATCGCTGTGAAGAAGAAACCTGATAATGACGAAAAGGAAGAAGTAAAAGAAGCCAAATCCAATCCAATTGAATTCATGGATGATGATAAAAGCGCTATATCAGGTTTGGCAAAGAAAGCTGGCGTTAAAGCTAACTTTATAAAAGGAAACCATCACTCACATGACGGCCGCGTAGAATATGTCGGAAGCAGTGCAAATATTAAAAAGGCATTGATTGCACATCATGGTGATAAAGAAACTGCTGCTGAGGAGCACCCGAAAATGTTTAAAGAATCATTCAACTGGGATGAGATCTCAGAAATGACTGATGACCAGGTTGATGCTATGATTGATACATTAGATGAAGCACAGCTTGACCAGTTTGAGTCTGAAATGAACGAAGCATCTAATGTCGATGGCGATGCCGATCAAGAGAATAAAGCGCAAATCGATTTTATTGCAAAGCATAAAGGACCAACTATAGATCGTCCAGATGCTGACAAGCCAAAGGATGGTACTAAAGCATCTCCTAAGCGCCCAGGCGATAAAGCCGATGGTGACAAAGCTGTCGTTAAACCACTTAAAAGTATGAAGGATGTACGAAAATGAAAAAAGCTGGCTGGTTAAAAAATGGCGTTGCTACACCTCACGGTGTGGTAACTGCTTCAGGCAAGATGCTAAAGCGTCGCAAAATGACTGAAAGAGACATGAAGCGGTTTGAAGCTGGAATGGATGTAGGATACGCGCCATCTATTGATTATAAAGATGAGCCTCTTTCAATTGCACCAGGTACAGCAGTTGATACTGCAATCATGGAAGATGACGCTGAAGCTGTGGTTGTTGAAATGACTGCAGTCGAAGATATGTCTAAGGAAGAGCTTGAAGAAGTTGGACGTGATCACGGCGTTGAGCTAGATCGACGTAAGTCTAAGAAATCACTTGTTAAGACTATCAAAGGCTTGATAGACAAATAATGCGTATATAAATAGTCCTGTAATATATAATTTTAGGACAGGGCTATTTAATGCAACTCTTTGATGAATTGACAAATGATAACTTTCTACTTTATGCTTCAAAATACTATGACAATAAACAATGCACTGAAGTAGAAGAGTTTTATGAAGATCTAAATCGCTTTAAGTATCTTAAAAGATTGCTTAGGCGATATGAAAGTAATGGTGAACTACAAGAGAGGTTGATTCTAAATCATCTCATTGTATTGTTTAATGTGTTTGGTATTACTCATGCTAAAAGAATGGCGTTTTTTAAGACTGATGAACAGTCTATGTCTACGTTAAAAACCTTTTTAGTATATTTGAACTATTTAAAAGAGGATGAACACGTAGAAATACCTTTAGATTCTCATATAATAAATGTATTAAGGAACCTATAATGGCTATAGCAAATCGCGCAGCAGACCTCTATTACACGTATCGGTTTCTTAAAGCCCTCACTACTCCGTTTGATAAAACGGAAGCATATGAGTTGGGTCTTATCGATGCGGATGGAAAGAGTCTACGCAAGGCTAAGACTTCTGAAGAGAAGGATGCCTATACTATATTCTTTAGGCTTGTGTTCAACTTTAAACGAATTCTAGAAAAACTACCATTTGGTAAGTCACGCCTGTCTTCCTATGCAGCTGCATTATTCCTGTTGCGTGAAGAGACTGGCCTTAGTGATGATGAATTAAGAGACATCCTAAACAAGATGGAAATAGATTTTTCTGTCGATATGGAAGAAAGTTTTCATGTTAAGGGCGATAGTCTACTACCAGGCGTATATATATTAAACCAAGCAATGTTATCACCTAAAACCGGTGACACCGTGGCACAAGTCCATAGTAAAGTATCTGTTGCTGAAGGCACCACCGCGACATCTCATATCATGGGTATGTCAATATATGAAGTGCGTCACTTAGCAACGAAGCAAATGGTCTATGTGACCGCAGGAGATTTATACCGATGAAACCTAGTAAACATGTTCAAAAAAACCCTGACACTGGTAAGTTTTGTGTCTATAACCTTAAAGGTAAAAAAGTTGCAGAATTTGATTCAGAGGACAAGGCCGTTGCATACGCCACCAAGAATCATGATTCTCTGATGAAAGAAGACGCACCAACGAATGCGACCGGTACTGCTGTTGATATGACACCAGGTAAGAAGAAAACACTCCTTGGTGATAGAAAGCCATTAAAACGTTTTAAAGATTTCGAAAAGGAGTAGCAATTGTTTTCAACAATAAAACTTGCAATGATTGTTATTATCTGTGGTGCTTTGGCATCAGGTGGGTTGTATGTTAAAAAAATACGTGATGATTTAGAAATCGCTAGAGCAAACGTTGCACAAATGGAAGTGGCTGTACAAACCAGTGAAGCTTCACTCGCACTTGAAAGATCTGAGAATACGAGATTAAATGAGCTTAGTTCGCAACTGGGTAAAGACCTCAGACGTGCGGAACAGTATGGTGATGAGCTGAGAAGCACATTGCAAAAACATAATTTAACTCACCTGGCCAATAAGAAACCTGGCCTTATTCAAAAGAGGATGCAAAATGCGACTGATCAATTATGGAACGATTTTGCTGGTATCACTGACCCTAATGGGGTGCAGCGTACTGAGACCGGAACCGAAGATAGTAACAGTAACTAATACGATTAAAACCGTAGTACCTACTGTAGCCAGACCAAAACAAGTTCAATTAAACGACATAAAGATCCATGTCGTCTCCAATGAAAATTACGAAGAATTTAGAAAAGAGTTCGAAGCGAAGAATGGCTCCGATGCTTACATTGCTATTTCTATAAAGGACTACGAGAACTTGTCTTTAAACTTTGCTGAGTTACGAAGATATATAGAACAACAAATAGAAATCATTGTTTATTATGAAAATGCAGTAGCACCCGAAGATATTGAAGAAAATAGCGAATAAGCTGTGTACAACACATGTAAAATGTGTTATAATATATACAAATCAGATTGAGTAGCGGGAGCTTACACACATGAATAAAAACACTATGAACGTCACAAAGCGTGACGGTCGGATCGAACTATTTGATCTCGAGAAAGTACACAAGGTATTAGAATGGGCAACCAAAGATATTACTGCTGTGTCGATCTCCGAGATAGAGATCCGTGCGAATATCCAACTATTCGATAAAATACCAGCCTATGATATACACGAACTATTAATTAAGTCTTCTGCTGAATTGATTTCAGACGAAACACCTAACTATCAGTTTGTTGCTGCACGGTTGGTTAATTACAAGATACGTAAAGAAGTATATGGTTCAGAAGAGCCATTCCATCTTTCGACTATTGTAAAGAATAACGTAGAACGTGGCGTATATGATAAAGCCATATTAGATAACTATACACCTGAAGAGTTCAATACACTAGAATCGTACATTCGACATGAGCGTGATGATAATTTCACGTATGTTGGTATGGAACAGTTCCGTGGAAAGTATCTTGTCCAGGATCGTAGAACCAAAACAGTCTTTGAGAGTCCTCAAGTATTATACATGCTTATTGCAGCTACGCTGTTCTCTGACTATCCAAAGGCTACCCGTATGAAATGGGTTAAGGATTATTATGATGACATTTCCACATTTAAAACCTCTCTACCGACGCCTATTATGGCGGGGGTCAGAACTCCTACGCGCCAGTTCTCATCGTGTGTTCTTATTGAATCTGATGATACGCTTGAAAGTATCAACGCAACATCCACATCCGTTGTACGCTATATTTCTAAGAAGGCTGGCATCGGTATTAACGCTGGTAGAATACGTGCTGTCGACAGTCGGGTCGGTGATGGCTCGATTGTACACACGGGATTAATTCCTTTCTTAAAGTACTTCTCTGCTGCAGTTAAGTCTTGCTCTCAAGGTGGAGTACGTGGCGGTGCTGCAACTGTTTACTTGCCTGTATGGCACTTAGAGTTTGAAGACTTAGTTGTACTAAAGAACAATAAAGGTACTGAAGAGAATCGTGTACGTCAAATGGATTACGCGTTTCAGTTTAACAAAACCATGTATGAGCGTCTACTCACTGGTGGCAATATTACATTGTTCTCACCTGCTGACGTTCCTGGTTTGTACGATGCGTTCTTTGAAGACCAAGCTAAGTTTAAAACGTTATATGAGAAGTACGAAAAGGTTACTAGTATCCGTAAGAAGGTATTACCAGCAATCGAAGTATTCTCACAGTTTATAACTGAGCGTAAAGACACTGGTCGGATCTACCTAATGAACGTAGATCACGCTAATGATCATGGGGCTTTCTTACCAAACATTGCACCAATACGACAGTCTAACCTATGTACAGAGATTAACTTACCAACGAAGCCGTTGAATAATGCTGATGATCCTGATGGTGAGATTGCTTTGTGTACTCTGAGTGCAATCAACTGGGGTATTATTAACGAGCCTAAAGACTTTGAGAAACCTTGTACATTAGCTGTTCGTGCATTAGATGCACTACTTGACTATCAAGAATATCCAATGGAAGCTGCACGTAAGTCTACAATGAACCGTCGTCCTTTAGGTATCGGCATCATTAACTTTGCATACTTCCTTGCTAAACGTGGTCTCAAGTATAACGAAGACGCTCTTGCTACTGTTGATGAATATGCAGAGGCATGGTCATACTATTTAATTAAGGCATCTGTAGATCTTGCTAAAGAAAAAGGTGCATGCTTTAAATCAAATGAAACAAAGTATCACACTGGAATCTTGCCAATTGATACATATAAGAAAGAAGTAGATGAGTTAGTACCACACATTGAACGTATGGATTGGAAATCATTGCGTAAAGATCTAGAAGTGTATGGCATACGTAACTCTACTTTAATGGCACTTATGCCGGCAGAGACTTCAGCACAGATTAGTAATTCAACTAATGGTATTGAACCACCACGTGCTTTAGTATCATATAAAGCATCTAAAGACGGTGTGATGGCTCAGGTTGTTCCTGGACATCATCACTTGAAAAACAAGTATGATCTATTATGGGATCAGAAAACTCCAGGCGGATACCTTAAGGTGTGTGCTGTATTGCAAAAGTATATCGATCAAGGTATATCTGTTAATACATCATATAACCCTGAGCACTTTCCAGAATCCAAAGTGCCAATGTCTCAAATGATAACGGACATTGTAACGTTCTATAAGTATGGTGGTAAGCAACTATATTATAATAACACACATGACGGTGCTGGCGAAATGAATATCGATGAGCCTCTAACCCAAGTAGATTACGATGAAGATGATTGCGACAGCTGTACTATATAAAGGAAAATTGAATGTCAGTCTTTGAAAAACAAACTAAATCACATATGGATTCCCTCATGTTCTTTGACGGGGGAGTCGATATCGCTCGCTATGACCAGGTCCAAAACCCGGCCTTAGAAAAGATTACTGAAAAGATGTTAGGCTTCTTCTGGAGACCTGAGGAAATAGATGTATCTAAAGACCGGTCAGACTTTGCAAACCTTACTGACTTTGAAAAA
>Ga0209816_1002207_pt1 | contig 13955 bp, 13 predicted proteins | sample CoawatmetaG01DNA_FD_187509 | JGI IMG/M metagenome (GOLD analysis project Ga0209816, IMG submission 187509) | Marine microbial communities from the West Antarctic Peninsula - Coastal water metaG017-DNA (SPAdes) (version 2) | ecosystem: Environmental > Aquatic > Marine > Coastal ... | reverse complement strand
TTGCCTCAGCAGCTAAAAACTCTTTTTGAAAGAATCGCCTCAACACATCTACTACAAACTCCATAGAAGTGTAGTCATCATTAAGAAGAATAACATCAAATCTATTTGGTATTTTCAGTTTTTGCTTCGCGATTTTTGAGTCGGCCTGAGTCATATAATTAGCTCATAGATTTTTGAATTAAAAATACTAATGAGGCAACCATTACAACTATAGAGGGCAATATAGAGCTCATAAGGGGATTAAGGTCAAAGCTCAATGCCATTGCGCTCGCAATTCTTGACAGCATTTCAAATGATAGGCCGAGCGTAACCCCAAAAAATATTTTTCTACCCAGGGTTACATCCCTTGTAGATCCAAAGATGAATATCATTGCAAGCAAGATCATAGCAATAAGGGTAACGGGTTGAATTAAACGCTTATACAGCTCCACCTCGAAAATCCCTGAGCGTAATTTATTATCAGACAAAAATCGAATCTGCTTAATAAGGGTCCATGTTGAAAGGTCTTCAGGCTCTTTCTCTAAACTCTCTACCAAGTCCTGATCAAATGAAACTGTTTTGTTATAAGAATTACGCTCTTTTAAAGAAATACTGTCAAAAAAACTTGAGCCATCAATAGAAAAAATCTCACTGCCACTCATATCTAAAGAGTTACCATCAAATAGAGCATTTTCGGACTTAATAACTCTCTCAATCTTATTCGATGAGTTAACCTCAATTACTGTAATACCACTAAATAATGTACCATCGATATTTTTTTTAACATTAATAAAGTTATCGCCGTCCCTAATCCAAAAACCCTCTTGGCTGATAGACGCACCAGAATTTCCCAAAGCATTAGACCGACTACTTTCAGCAAAACTACTTGAAGTTGGGGCTAAAAATTCTCCTATAAAGATGAAAAAAAGGACAAAAATTAAAGAATTTTTTAAAGTCAGTAGTGTAATTTTTAATATAGAAGCCCCGGATACCCGAAAAATAAGAAGCTGCCCTGTTGTTGATAAATGCCCCATACCTAAAATACAGCCCAACAATATTATTGGTGACGCTTGCCTGTAAGCAACCTCAGGCAATTGAAGAACAATATAAGTAAAAGCCGACAGAATTGTATATTCCGCCTTTCCCACACTATTTAGTTCTGCTAAAAAGTTAAAAAAACTGTAGATACCAATCCAAACCACAAGAACAATTATTGTGTAGGTTAAAAGTGTTTTAGCAATGTAGCGATCTCTTATTTTCATTAAAATATAACTAATTATTTAGTTGGTTTTTTCAAAAAACACATTTTTATGCCAAATATTCATCATAATAAAATCTTAGTACTTGATTTTGGATCACAATATACTCAACTCATTGCAAGACGAGTTAGAGAAATTGGCGTTTATTGCGAATTAGTTCCGTACGATGTTAACCCCCATTTTATTGAAAAATTTAAACCGAATGGAATTATTCTCTCAGGCGGCCCCGATACAGTCAGCAAAATTGATTCAGCCAGAGCCCCTAATATTGTATTTGACTTAAATATACCAATTCTTGGAATCTGTTATGGCATGCAGACTATGGCAGTCCAGCTTGGAGGTGAGGCCAGATGCGCTAAAAAAGCAGAATTTGGTTTTGCAAAGATTCGAGTCAGAAATCATTCCAAACTTTTAGTTGGTATTGAGGATGAAATTAATTCACAGGGTCATGGCCTTCTAGATGTTTGGATGAGTCATGGGATAGAAGTTACAAAATTACCGGAAGGCTTCGAGTTAATTGCATCAACTGATAATTGCCCTATTGCTGGCTTTGCAAGCAACAACAAAAACTACTTTGGACTTCAATTTCACCCTGAGGTAAGCCATACAAAGCAAGGAGTTGAAATTCTAGAGCGATTCATTACAACGATTTGTCAGTGTGAAAAAAAATGGACAACAGATAACATTATTGATAATTTGTTGAAAAAAATAAAATCTCAAGTTGGAAACAAAAAGGTTCTACTAGGACTTTCTGGAGGAGTTGATTCATCAGTCGTTGCAATGCTTCTTGATAAAGCTATTGGCAAACAGTTGACTTGTGTATTTGTAGATAATGGCTTATTAAGGCTCAATGAGGGTGATGAGGTAATGAAAACTTTTGCTCAGAATCTTGGCGTCAAGGTTGTGCGAGCCAATGCACAGGAATATTTCTATAATCAACTCTCTGATGAAAATGATCCAGAATTAAAAAGAAAAATTATAGGGAGGGCCTTTATTGAAATATTTAATCAAGAATCACAAAAACTTAAAGATATTAAATTTCTAGCTCAAGGCACTATTTATCCTGATGTTATTGAGTCAGCTGGCGCAGCGTCAGGTAAAGCAAAAGTAATTAAATCTCATCACAATGTTGGCGGTTTACCAGAAGATTTACAATTTGAGTTAGTCGAACCACTCAAGGAGCTCTTTAAAGACGAAGTAAGAGAAATTGGAATAAAACTTGGTCTACCAAAACAAATGCTCTTCCGACACCCCTTCCCTGGTCCTGGTCTAGGTGTACGAATTCTAGGCCCAGTTAAAGAAGAGTTTGCAGAAATATTGAGACGTGCAGATCACATTTTCATGGAAGAGCTAAGTAACTTTAATTTATATGACTCTGTGAATCAAGCTTTTGCTGTTTTTCTCCCAGTCAAATCCGTAGGAGTTACTGGAGATGAGAGACGATATGACTATATAATAGCACTTAGAGCAGTAGAAACTATAGATTTTATGACTGCAAGATGGGCAAGACTTCCTTATGACTTTTTGGATCATGTGTCTAATCGAATCATTAATGAAATTTCCCGAGTCTCAAGAGTAGTTTATGATATTTCAGGCAAACCACCCGCAACTATTGAGTGGGAATAACCTGAAAATTATAGTAAAATCAATGACTTATATAAAATTATGATTTGTATCAAAACAGAAATTCCTCAGGAAATATGTGATGTTGATGATGAATTAAAAGCGATTTATCATAGTAAAGATACAATTTGTATATGGGTTTTTGAAACAAGAATTGACAGAAATAAATTTATGGACGAAACTACTGGAATGCTTAAAAATGATAGAGAAATGCATTTTGAATCTTTTTATAAAGTTTGATGAAAACATCAAACTTGAGAAGCACATTTGAGAAGCACTTGAGAAGCATTAAAAAAATTATGTTAAATCAGAGACTTATCAGTGTGTAATCATTGAGTGGGTATGAGAGGAAGATAATGAGAAAAGAACTATTGATAATTGGAGAAACTGGGTTTTTAGGGATGGAATTAAAAAAGACATTAATTAAGGAAAAAAATTACCACGTATCTGGCACTTCAATAATTTTATGAATAGAGTCCTTATTACTGGTATCACAGGAATGGTTGGTTCGCACTTAGCTGATTATTTGTTAGAAAATACAGATTGTGAGATATGGGGGATGCTGCGATGGAGGAGTCCACTGGATAATATTGCACATTTATTAGATAGAGTAAATAACAAAGATAGAATGAATTTAGTTTATGGAGATTTAAATGACCAAATAAGTTTATTAAAAGTTATTGATGAATCTAAACCTGATTACGTTTTTCATTTAGCTGCTCAAAGTTATCCTAAAACTAGTTTTGAGTCACCTCTTGATACCTATAATACAAATGTTATAGGGACAGCCAGATTGCTTGAAGCTTTTAGACAGCTAGAACAGGACCCTTGGATTCATGTGTGCGCTTCTTCAGAAGTCTTTGGTAGAGTTTCAGAAGATAAATTACCAATAAACGAAGAATGTTCATTTCATCCAGCATCACCCTATGCAATTTCTAAGGTTGGCACTGATTTAATCGGCCGATATCATGCAGAGGCCTATAATCAAAAAATAATCACTACTCGTATGTTTACTCATACAGGGCCAAGAAGAGGTGATGTTTTTGCCGAATCCACTTTTGCCAAGCAAATCTCAATGATTGAGCTAGGTCTTATTGATCCAGTAATTAAAGTTGGAAATCTTCAATCATTGAGAACTTTTGCTGATGTGAGAGATGCAGTTAGAGCTTATTATATGATGCTAACAATTTCTCCAGTAGTTGGAGAATATTATAATATTGGCGGCACGCATGTTTGTTCAATAGGAGATATGCTTAATACTCTTATTGAACTCTCAACTGCCAGTAAAATTAAAATTGAAGTTGATAAAGAAAGGTTAAGACCAATTGATGCCGACTTACAAGTTCCAGATACTTCAAAGTTTACAAATCACACTGGATGGAAGCCTGAGATTCCATTTGAAAAAACTATGCTTGATTTACTAAATTATTGGAGAGATAAAACAGCAAAAGATGGACATACACTTGTTCGTTAAATTTAGTAATTTTTATATTTTAATTTTGCTCAGATAATTGAAGTATTTTTTTAGAGCACTTTTTTTATATGATAAAGTTAAGTTTGAGGATTTTTTTTTGTATAAAATCCTCTCGGTGTATTTAATTCTATTAAATCCAAATTTATGAAAGTAATTAATAATATAAAAGAGGAAGAAAATCTCTTAAGTAGGCTTTTCCGAGCTATTTACAGAATTCGACGTGTTGAGCTAGAAGTTGCAAGAGTTTATCCTTCAGACGTTATAAAGAGCCCAGTTCATTTGTCAGTTGGACAAGAATTTATATCTGTAGCAATTTGTGATGTTCTTAAAAAAACTGATGTTGTTTTTGGCACTTACAGGGGGCATGCCCTTTATCTTGCTAAAGGTGGTAATCTAAATGCTATGATGGCAGAACTTTATGGAAAGCTTGATGGTTGCTGTGGAGGAAAGGGAGGTTCGATGCATCTGGCAGATAAGTCTGTAAATATGATGGGAACCTCAGCAATTGTAGCAACATCAATACCTGAAGCTGTAGGATATGCTTTAGCAATTCAGTATCGAGCTGGAAATGAAGTAGTAGTTTGTTTTTTTGGTGACGGCGCAACAAGTGAAGGTGCCTTCCATGAAAGTTTAAACTTTGCATCATTAAAACAATTACCAATTTTATTTGTCTGTGAAAACAATGATTATGCTATTCATGCTAGATTATCTGATCGTGCCGCTCAAATGGACTTATATAAGTTGGCAGAGTCGCACCATATACCTGCACAAATTTTTAAGGAAAGTGATATTTTAGCTCTTAGAGATTTATCAAATTCTATGATTAATGAAATACGATCTGGAAGTGGCCCGCAGTTCTTAGAGGCTCATGCATACAGGTGGCTTGAACACGTTGGACCAGGTGATGATTGGAATCTTGGCTATAGATCTGAAGAGGAAATTAGAAAGTGGGAAAAAGAAGATCAAGTTGAAGTTTTAGGAAATTTATTGCCAACTGATTTAAGGCTTCAGTTAGAGCAAGAAATTAATAATGAGGTTGCAGAATCTATGATTTTTGCTGAAAAAAGTCCTTTTCCATCTAGAGAAGAATTAACTAAACATGTCTATAAATAATAAAGAACGACAACTCACTTATGGTGGGGCTATTTACGAAGCAATTAGCCAAGAGATGGTAAATGATGACTCTGTTTTTGTTCTTGGTCAGGGAGTAGATGATCCTAAAGGAACCTTAGGGACAACTCTAGACTTGCATAAAGATTTTGGTGTAAAGCGTTCATTTGATGTTCCAATTGCCGAGGATGGAATATTAGGTGTAGCTATTGGAGCAGCACTTGCAGGGCTTAGACCAATTAATGTTCATATTCGTGTAGACTTTCTATTACTTTGCATGAATCAGCTGATTAACATGGCGGCTAAAAGCAACTATATGTTTGGTGGAAAAATGAATGTTCCATTAGTTCTTCGTGGCGCAATTGGAAGAAGCTGGGGACAAGGGGCACAGCATAGCCAAGCGTTTCATTCTTTTTTTATGCATACGCCTGGATTAAAAGTCGTTGCACCAACTTTTGCAAGTGACGCTAAGGGGGCTATGATTGCTGCCATTAGGGATGATAATCCTGTTGTTTATCTTGAACATCGCATGCTTTATTCACTGAAAGAGCATGTACCAATTGAATCTTTTGCTAGCGAGCTAGGTAAGGCTAGAATATTACGTGAAGGTTCAGATATTACAATTGTAGGAATTAGTCATATGGTAGTTGAGTCTTTGAGAGCTCACAAGCATTTAGAAGGCGTGGGAATTAGTGCAGAAATCATAGATCCAATTTGGCTTTCACCATTAGATATTGATACAATTGTTGCTTCAGTTAAAAAAACTGGTAAATTATTAGTTGTTGATACCGCATGGTTAACATGTGGAGTCAGTTCTGAGATTTGCATTCAAGTAATAGAGCGCTTGCAATCTAGTCAAAAAATCCATGTAGAGAGAATGGGCTATGAAAACACTCCATGCCCAACAACAAAGCCTCTTGAAAATATGTTTTATCCAAATCCTTCACTTATTGCTTCTAAAGTTCATAAAATGATTTACCTAGACCAAGAAGATTGGTTTCCATCAGTAGCAGAGTCTGAAGAGATTGCAAAATTTAGAGGTCCTTTTTAAAATTTTATAGATTTGGAATAAATAATGAGTAATAAAGATAATAAAAATTTAGTTAACAATATCCGAAGTAATGTCGAAAAATATTGGCATCTAAATAATAAAATTGAGTTTAATTCTTCAAGTCCAAGAGTGAACTTACACGAGCCTACTTTTGGCCCAGATGAAGTAATGTCAATGGTTGAAGTAATGCTTAGTACACAAGTAACTATGGGCAAAAAAGTTTTAGGGTTTGAAGATGACTTATCAAATTATTTTGATATTTCTGAGGCAGTAACAAATAACTCAGGCTCTTCTGCTAATTTACTGGCGATTTCTGCATTAGTAAATAAGATGACACCAGATAATTTAAATCCAGGCGATGAGGTCATTGTTCCGGCTTTATCATGGTCAACAACTATTTGGCCGTTAATCCAAAATGGATTAGTACCTGTTTTTGTAGATATTGATCCAAACACATTAAATATTAGTCCAACAGAGATTGAAAAAGCAATCTCTAATAAAACAAAGGCTGTAATGATTGTTCCCGTTTATGGAAACCCTTGTAATATGGATGCCATTCTTGAAATCTGCCAACGGAAGGGATTACAGCTTATTGAGGATAATTGTGAGTCTTTGGGCGCATATTATGACGATAAGCCACTTGGATCCTTTGGAAGAGTATCAAGTTATAGCTTTTATTTTTCACATCATATTTCTACTCTTGAGGGCGGAGTTACTTTAACTAATGATTTTGAATTAGCTGAAGTAATGAGAATTATTCGTGCACACGGCTGGGTTAGGGAAGCTAAAGATAAAGAAAAATACTTAAAAATGTATCCCGAAATTGACCATAAATTTTTATTTGTCAATATTGGTTATAACCTTCGACTTACTGAAATAGGTGGTGCAATGGGGTCTGTTCAGTTGCCAAAACTAAAAGAATTTGTAAATAGCCGAAGAAGTAGTGCTAATTTTTTACTTCAAGAGCTTTCAAAGTATAGCTCTGCCCTAAACTTTCAAAAAGAAACTCCAAAAGGAAGACATTCGTGGTTTGGATTCCCTATGGTGATAAAAAAAGACGCTCCATTTTCAGTAAATGAATTACGCGATCATTTAGAGAAAAATGGTGTAGAAACTCGTCCGATTATTGCTGGTAATATGGCATTACAACCTGCTCTTAAGATGTATTCTCATAGAATTTGTGGAAATTTAAATAACTGTACACATGTAATGAATAGTGGACTAGCAGTTGCTTCTCATCAATCCCTAGACGACCTATCTCTTAAACATATTGTAAATACTATTGACTCTTTTATGCAAACCAAAGGTATTTAGTGATTATTGTAAGAACTCCATATAGAGTTTCTTTTTTTGGAGGTGGGACTGATTATCCAGCTTGGTTTAAAGAGCATGGAGGGGATGTTTTAGGCACCAGTATTGCTTATTACTCTTATATGCATGGAAGAACTTTACCTCCATTCTTTAATCATAAATATTTAGTTAGTTACTCAAAAATAGAGAAAACTAATTTAGTAGGTGAAATTGAGCATCCAGTTGTTAGAGAGGCTATAAAGTACTTAGAAATTAAGCAAGGTCTGGAAATTCAATACCATGGTGATCTTCCTGCGCGATCTGGACTCGGATCAAGCTCATCTTTTTCTGCCTCTATTTTAAATATGCTTCATATGCTTAAAGGAGAGAAAGTAAATAAAGAAAACTTGTCAAAGGAATCTATTTACCTAGAACAAACCTTATTAAATGAGAATGTTGGGGTGCAAGATCAAATTCTTACTGTTCATGGTGGTTTAAACCATGTAAAAATTGAACCAAATGGTGAGTTTAAAGTAAATAAACTTGAATTAACTATTAAAAAGAAAAGGCAGTTTGAATCTAATATATTAATGTTTTATACAGGAGTCTCTAGGTTTGCTTCAAAAGTTGCAGCTGATAGTATTAGCGCCATCCCTAAAAAGCAAGCTGACCTATATGAATTACAAAAAATGGTTGATATTGCCATTAATACCCTCATAAATGGAAATAATACTGATGATTTGGGATTGTTGCTTAATGAGTCATGGAAAATAAAGAGAAGCTTGGCATCTTCTATTGCTCCAGATTTTGTAGATGATATTTATTCTAAAGCGATTAAAGCTGGTGCACTTGGGGGTAAGTTACTCGGTGCTGGCGGAGGAGGGTTTATGATATTCTATGTTCAGCCAAAATATAAACAACAAGTTTTGGATGCGTTGAGTAAATTGTTACTTGTGCCTTTTGTAACAGAAGAAGAGGGTTCTAAAGTAATTTTTAACGAAAAACAGCCATATTCTTTAACTGCTATGAGTGGTAAAAACGAATTTTTAAAAAGAAATATTCAAAAATAAGGGGATTTATGAGTTTTTATAAAAATAAAAAAGTGTTAGTGACAGGTGGAACAGGTTTAATTGGAATTCCGCTAGTAGAAATGCTCGTTCATCAAGGTGCACAAGTTACAGTTGCTTCTCTTGATGACTCCTCACGGTGTCCAAGTGGCGCTATTTTTGTTAAGGCTGATTTACGTGATTTTGAAACATGTATGGATGTTTGTAAAAATCAAGAGATTGTTTTTCAGCTTGTCGGTATAAAAGGTTCACCTAAAATGTGTGCAGAGCGTCCAGCTAGTTTTTTAGTTCCCACTATTACCTTTAGTTTTAATATGATGGAAGCTGCAAGAAGGGTGGGTGTTGAACGTTACTTATTTACAAGCTCAATTGGTGTATACCAACCTGCAGATATGTTCCGTGAAGATGATGTTTGGAAGACTTTTCCTTCACCTAATGATAGGTTTGCTGGATGGGCTAAGCGAATGGCTGAATTGCAAGCTGAAGCATATCAAATAGAGTATGGTTGGGATAAAATTTCAATAGTACGCCCCGCTAATGTTTATGGTTCTTTTGATAACTTTGATCCAAATAATGCAATGGTAATACCTTCTCTAATCAGAAGAGCATTAGAGGGCGAATCTCCTTTAACAGTCTGGGGAGATGGCTCTCCAGTTAGAGACTTCATCCATGCAAAAGATGTTGCAAGAGGAATGATGATGGCTGTTGAAAAAGAAATTAATGTGCCCATTAATTTAGGTAGTGGTAGCGGTGTTTCAATTCGCGAGATTGTAGAACAAATAGTTAATCATTTAGGGGATGACAGAGAGATAATTTGGGATACATCTAAGCCTAGTGGTGATGCATTGCGCTTGATGGATATGACTAGAGCAACTGAAGTAATGAATTTTAAGACTGAAGTGAGTCTTTCTGATGGTATTAAAGAGACTATGGAGTGGTATAAGGCAAATAAAGAAATTGCTGAAGAAAGGTATAATGTTTTTACTGATCAAGAGACCTCCAAAGGAGCTAAGATAGATTAGTAGAATGATTAGTCAAGCCATAATTCTTGCTGGAGGTTTGGGGACACGCTTAGGTGAAATCACAACAAAAACTCCTAAGCCAATGGTTCTAGTTAACAAAAAACCTTTTTTGGAGTTTTTAGTTTTGAGTTTGAAGCGTCATGGTATTAAAAAAATCATATTTTCTACGGGGTATTTGTCTGAAAAAATATCAGGTTATTTTGGTGATGGCTCTTCTTATGGACTTAATTTTTTATATGTAGAAGAGAATGAACCTTTGGGCACTGGTGGAGCGCTAAAATTTGCTTCTCCTTTTCTTGATAAGGAGTTTTTGGTATTGAATGGAGACTCTTTTTTTGATTTTGACTATCGTAAACTTGGTAAATTTTTATTGACTAGTCCAAGCTCAATGGTTGCTATGGCATTAAAATTTGAAGAAGATACTCAACGATTTGGCCAAGTTGTTTTAAATGAAAAATATGTAAAAGGGTATATTGAAAAAGGAGTTGGCTCTAATTCAGGGCTAATTAACACTGGAGTCTATTTAATGAAACATGAAGTATTAGATATTCTTCCTGAAGGCTTTTGCTCTCTAGAGCATGATTTATTTCCAAAGTTGGTTGATGATAGTTTGATAGTTGGTTTGCAATTTAATGGGTATTTTATCGACATTGGTTTGCCTTTTGAGCTTAAAAGAGCCCAAACTGAATTATCTTCTTGGTCAGTGAGTAATAATTTATTTAATTAATATGAAAGCTAAAATAAATAATAAAGTACTTTTGACAGGAGGCAGTGGGATGGTGGGTAGAAATATTCGCTCTCATCCAAAATCTAAATACTGGGAAATATTTTCTCCAACTAGTAAAGAACTTAATCTAGCAAACTATGGAAATGTTGTAAGGTATATAAATAGAATAAAGCCTGATATTATTATTCATGCAGCCGGACGTGTTGGTGGGATAAATGCGAATTTGTCTAACCCAGTAGATTTTTTAGTTGAGAATTTAGATATGGGTAGAAATATAATTCTTGCTGCGCGTGAATCAGGCGTGAAAAAATTACTTAATTTAGGCAGTTCATGTATGTATCCTAGAAATGCCAAAAATCCTCTTTCTGAAGAAATGATTCTTCAGGGCGAATTAGAGCCAACAAATGAAGGATATGCAATAGCTAAAATTATGGCTGCGCGGCTTTGTGAATACATTAATCATGAAAATTCAAACTTGCAATATAAAACGATTGTTCCTTGTAATGTTTATGGTAAATATGATAAGTTTGACTTGGAGCGTTCACACCTTGTTCCTGCAATAATTAATAAATTAACTAAAGCAATACATGAAGAACTTAAAGAAGTAGAGATTTGGGGCAATGGTGAGGCAAGGAGAGAATTTATGTATGCAAGTGATCTTGCTGATGCAATTTATTACGCACTTGACAGGTTTGATAAGATGCCTCAAGTACTTAATATTGGGGTTGGAGAAGATCACACTATCAATGAATACTATTCAGTTGTGGCAAAAGTAATCGGCTATAAAGGTGATTTTAAGCATAATTTAGAAAAACCTGTAGGCATGTTGCAAAAGTTGCTAGATGTAGAAAAGCAAACTAATTGGGGTTGGCAGCCAAAAACAACTCTTTATGATGGGATACTGGAAACATATAGTTATTATATTTCGTTAGATGCTAATGAGCATTATTTCTGACTAGTGCATGACAGTATTACTGATTCTATTAGCTAACAATTCTGAAGTTAATGAGTTTAAATATGATTCAACAATTCTAAGCATATGATTTTGTATAAAATATAAAAAAATTAATTAAAAAAATTCTATTATGAGAATTCTAGTAAGTGGTGCAAACAGTGGTCTTGGCCTCTATTTACGGAAATTTTTCAGAGCAGAGTCTTTCGTTCGAGATATGTCTTTTGATAGGCTAAAAGAAAATGATGGATATGACGTTATTATTCATTGCGCTGCAAACCCACATATAGGCCAAACTGAAAAATCATTAGCTTTATTTATTGAAGACAATCTTATTCTTACAAGTGATTTGCTTAAGTTAAAGCATAAATATTTTATTTTTATCTCAAGCATAGATGTTTATCCAAAAATACAAGAGTTAAAATATTCAGAGGACCAGAATATTCTCTTATCTGATTTAAAAAATGAATATTCAATAACGAAGTTAATGTCTGAATCCCTAGTGCGTAAGAATAGTAGTAGGTTTTTAATTTTGCGTCCTTCAGCAATGCTTGGGTCAGAAATGAGACCTAATAGTCTTATTAAATTGCTTAACGAAAAGCCTTTAAATTTAAGTCTTTCTGGAGATTCAACCTTTAACTATATATTATTTGAAGATGTAGGAAAATTTATTTATAGATCTATAGAGGCAAGATTTGAAGGAGTATATAATTTAGCTTCTTTAGGAAATGTGACTCTAAATGATGTGGTCCGAAAATACAAACTTAAGAATGTGACTTTTGGAGACTTTAAATACTCTACAGGAGACATTGTTACTTCTAAAGTTAATTTAGAAGGCTCATTTTTTACAAAAAAATCTATGGAAGTTGTGGATTACTATTTTAATTATTTAAGGGGTTTTAAGTGAATGCAAAGAAAATAGTATTAATTTGTGGAGCGACTGGCTTTATTGGAAGAAATATTGCAGAGTCTTTCGCAAAAAATGATAACTATGAAGTGATTGGTGTTCATAACAAGCGACCAACCTATAATTGTTTAAACTTAAAGTGGGTAAAAGCAGATTTAACCAAAGTGGAAGATATTAGGCGAGTTGTTAAGGGTGTTGATATAATAATTCAAGCTGCTGCAACTACATCTGGCTCCAAAGATATTGTTGCACGTCCCTATATTCACGTTACAGATAATGCTGTAATGAATTCATTATTATTTCGTGAAGCTTTTGAACATAAAGTAAAGCATGTAATATTTTTTAGCTGCACTGTTATGCTTCAATCAGTTGAAAAGCCTCAAGATGAAGATAGTTATGATGCTAACCTTGAGCTCCATCCTCGATATTTTGGAGTTGGACATACAAAACTTTATATTGAGAAGATGTGTGATTTTTATTCACGTATTGGAGAGACGAAATTTACAGCAATTAGACACACAAATATTTATGGACCACATGATAAATTTGATTTAGAAAAGTCTCATGTTTTTGGTGCGACAATAACTAAAGTTTTATCTTCAAATGATGGAAAAATAAATGTTTGGGGAACTGGCGAGGAAGAAAGAGATTTGTTGTATGTGGATGATCTTACATCATTTATAGAAAAAGCAATTGCAAGTCAGAAAAAGCCATATGAGCTTTATAATTGTGGCTATGGAAGTGCTATGTCAATTAAAGGATTAGTTAAGAAAATTATTGACGCTTCAGGTAAAAACCTCATAATTGAGCATGACTTAACTCAGCCAACAATTAAAACCTCTCTATCACTCGATTGTGGTAAGGCAGAGCGAGAGCTTGGGTGGACTCCAAAAACAACTACTGATGAAGGTATTTCTAAAACTATAGCCTGGTGGCGTGCGAATATTAAAGTTAATTAAGTTAAAATTTAAAACTTTACCTTAGTATGCTTGTTTTTTCCAGAATGAGAAGTTATTTAATAAAAACCATATGAAATACGATTGTTAACTTTATGTTTTCTGCATTTTTCACGGGCTTTTTTCTTGGACTCTCTTTAATAGTTGCTATAGGAGCCCAAAATGCTTTTGTTTTAAGGCAGGGCATTCTTGGCCAGCACGTTTTTTATGTGGCTTTATTTTGTGCGCTTGCTGATGCACTACTCATTAGTATTGGGGTAGTTGGAATATCATTTTTCCTAAACAATATCATTAACCAGATATCGAACTTCCTTTTTGGTTTTTCTGCTCTTTGGTTGACAGGTTATGGAGTTCTCAGATTAAAAGCAGTCTGTAAAGCAGATACAACGATTGAAATTGACGCATCAAAATCAAAAGGCCTTATACCAACTATTTCAATTGCTGCAATTTTAACTTTTGCAAACCCACATGTATATCTTGATACCATGATTCTTATTGGATCTATATCTCAACAGTTTTTTGGATATTATAGAATTGC
>Ga0209816_1002204_pt1 | contig 13959 bp, 12 predicted proteins | sample CoawatmetaG01DNA_FD_187509 | JGI IMG/M metagenome (GOLD analysis project Ga0209816, IMG submission 187509) | Marine microbial communities from the West Antarctic Peninsula - Coastal water metaG017-DNA (SPAdes) (version 2) | ecosystem: Environmental > Aquatic > Marine > Coastal ... | reverse complement strand
ATACCAATCCATTTGATAAATTTACAGCTGTCTCAATACTTTCAGCAAGTCTATTACCAAGATTAGAATTCAAAACAATTCTATCAACTAAAACAGATATATCATGCTTGAGTTTTTTATCTAAATTGGGTGCATTGTCTATTTCATATATGACTTCATCAATTTTAATCTTTCTAAAACCTCTTCTTTTATAGCTTAAAATATCTTTTCTATACTCACCTTTACGACCCCTAACCACAGGAGCAAAAATATAAATTGTAGATTTTTTTGGTAATTTTTTTATTAAATCAACGATTTGAGTTATTGTTTGAGATGTAATTGGCTTTCCTGTGAATGGTGAGTAGGGAACACCAGCCCTTGCATACAACACTCTCATATAGTCATAAATTTCAGTAACTGTTGCAACAGTTGATCTTGGATTTTTAGATGTATTTTTTTGCTCTATAGCTATAGCTGGACTTAATCCCTCGATAAGATCAACATTTGGTTTTTTCATTTTATCCAAAAATTGACGAGCATAAGCTGATAAACTTTCAACGTATCTTCTTTGTCCTTCGGCATAGACAGTGTCAAATGCTAATGAGGATTTTCCTGAACCAGAAAGACCAGTAATTACAACAAACTGATCTTTAGGTATTTCTACTGAAACATTCTTTAAGTTATGCTCTTTTGCACCCTTAATAACTATCTTTTTAATCATAATTTTAGTTGCTTTAAATTAATAAAATTAATATTGAGTTTGTATTGTGATATAAAATTAATTAAATAAATAAAGAATTATAAATATTATGGCTGGAAGTTTAAATAAAGTATTATTAATTGGGCGTTTAGGCGCAGACCCAGAAATCAAACAAATGTCGAATGGCAAAAGTCTTGCTACCTTAAGTTTAGCTACTAGCCAATCTTGGAAAGATAAAGCAACTGGTGAAAAAAAAGAAAAAACAGAATGGCACCGAATAGTTGTATTTAATGAAGGGTTAGTCAATGTTGTTCAGCAATATTTGAAAAAAGGTGCTCAAATTTATGTTGAGGGACAGATAACGACTAGAAAATGGAAAGATGAACAATCTGGTCAAGACAAGTATTCAACTGAAATTGTAATTCAAGGATACAATTCTTCACTTACTATGTTGGGTGGTGGAAACACTGGCGGTGGTGGTATTCAAAATGACAATTCGCAAGCTGTTGCTAGCAATCCTGATGATAGCCCCCAAGCCCCTAATGATATGGATGACGAAATTCCCTTTTAGTTTCTATGAAAGATACAGAAATTCCTAAAAACGAGAATATAAAACTCATTTCAATGCATGATGAGATGAGCTCATCTTATTTGTCATACGCAATGAGTGTAATTGTGAGTAGGGCTCTTCCAGATGTCAGAGATGGACTTAAACCTGTTCATAGAAGAATATTGTTTGCTATGTATAAAGGTGGTTACGATTGGTCAAAACAATTTAGAAAATCGGCAAGAATAGTTGGTGATGTTATTGGTAAATATCACCCGCATGGAGATCAATCTGTTTATGACGCTCTTGTCAGAATGGTTCAAGATTTTTCCATGAGTTTACCTCTTGTTCAAGGTCAGGGTAACTTTGGTTCTATTGATGGAGATCCAGCTGCGGCTATGAGATATACAGAAACAAGATTAGCTAAAGTTTCTCAATACTTAATTGATGATATAGAAAAAAATACCGTTGAATACAAAAGTAATTATGATGAAACGGAAAGAGAACCAACTGTCTTGCCTGCTCAATATCCTAATTTACTAGTAAACGGTGCGGGTGGTATTGCGGTTGGAATGGCAACAAGTATTCCCCCACACAATTTAGGTGAAATTATAGATGGAACATTAGCTTTAATTGAAAATAAAGATATTAAGATTAAAGAATTAATGAAGCATATACCTGGACCAGATTTCCCTACAGGTGGTGTTATTATAGGAAAAGAAATTATTAAAGCTGGATATAATGTTGGTCGTGGATCATTTAAAATTAGAGGTGAGATTAGCGTTGAAGCACAAAAAAATGGTAGAGAGAGACTCGTTATAACTTCTGTGCCATATCAAGTAAATAAATCAGTTTTAAATGAGAGAATTGCCCAACTTGTTAGAGAGAAAAAAATAGAGGGAATAAAAGATATTAGAGACGAATCTAACAGAGAAGGGATTAGAGTTGCTATTGATTTAAGAAATGGTGTTGAACCAGAAACTATTAAAAGATTACTTTATAAAAATACATCTATAGAAAGCTCTTTTGGCTTTAACACTTTAGCTATTGTTGATGGCAAACCTAAAATTTGTAATTTAAAAGAATTTTTATCAAATTTCCTAACATTCCGTGAAGATGTAGTAATCAAAAAAACTAAGTTTGATTTAAAAAAAGCTGAAGACAGAGCTCACATCCTTATTGGATTATCAGTATCTGTTGAGAACTTAGACAAAATTATAAAAATTATACGGTCTTCAAAAACTCCTGATGATGCTAAAAAATCATTATTAAGCACTAAGTGGAAAATAAATAAATCTTTAAAGCTAATTTCACTTGTTGAGGATAAAAAGGGAAAAGATTTATATTCACTAACTGATCCTCAAGTAATTGCTATTTTAGAACTTAGACTTCAAAAACTTACAGCTCTTGGTATTAATGAAATAGAAGTCGAAATTAAAAAATTAGCTGACCTGATTAAAGGTTATAAAAAAATAATTAATTCTAAAAAAGAACTTTTAAACGTAATAAGTGGTGAGCTTAAAACTATCAAAGAAAAGTTTGCAGTTCCAAGAAGAACTAAAATTATAGATGCTGTTTTAAACTATGATATCGAAGAGACTATTCAAAAAGAAGAAGTGATTATTACAGTTACTCTTCAGGGCTACATTAAAAGAGGAGCCTTAAGTAGCGTCAAACAACAAAAAAGAGGTGGTAAAGGAAAATCTGGGATCACAACGAGAGATGAAGATTCTGTTGTTCAAACATTATCAGTTAACACTCGTACTTCTGTTCTTTTCTTTTCAACAGAAGGACTTGTTTATAAAATTAAAGCTTGGAAAATACCTGAAGGATCAACTACATCAAAAGGTAAATCTTTATTCAACATCTTACCATTAAAAAATCATCAATCTATTAGTTCAATAATGCCATTTCCTGATGATGAGAGTGATATGAAAAATCTTCAAATTGTTTTTGCTACTGCAAAAGGTAAAGTTAGAAAAAATAGCCTAGAAGATTTTTCTTCAATTAATTCAGCTGGAAAAATTGCAATAAAATTAGATCCCAATGACAAAATCGTAGGTGTTGAAATTTGCAAAGACGATCAAGATGTAATGTTAAGCACAAGAAATGGTAAATGCATAAGATTTGAATCAAAAAAACTAAGAATATTTAAGGGTAGATCATCTAAAGGTATCAAAGGTATAGAGTTATCACCTAACGATGAGATTGTTTCTCTCTCAATAGCAAATAAAGAAAAAACAAAAAAAGACTCAAAGTCGGAAGAAAGATTTGTTTTATCTATTACTGAAAATGGATACGGTAAAAAAACTTTGAATAATGAATATAGGGTTACCAATAGAGGTGGTAAGGGTATAATTGGAATTATTAACTCACCAAGAAATGGCAGCATCTGTTCGTCTTTTCCAGTTATTGAAGGTGATGATGTAATGATTTCAACAAACAAAGGAAGGGTAATTAGAGTTGCTGTTAAAGAAATCAGAACAGCAGGAAGAAATACTCAAGGTGTAAGAATTATCAAATTATCTGGTGATGAAAAAGTTGTATCAGCAATAAAAATTGATGATAACTTGGAGTAATGAAAAAAGTTGTTGTATATCCTGGAACATTTGACCCAATAACCTTTGGTCATATTGACGTAATTAAAAAAGCTTTAAAGTTATTTGATAAAGTTATTGTTGCTGCTTCTGATGGTACTAATAAAAATTATCTTTTTAATTCACTTGAAAGAATACAGTTAATTAAAAAAGCTCTATTTGTTGATTTAAAGTTTGATAAAAAAAAGATTGAAGTTATTTCATTTACGTCATTAACAACTGATTTGTGTAAAAAATACAAATCTAATATAATTTTAAGAGGTCTAAGAGCTGTATCTGACTTTGAATATGAATTTCAATTAGCTGGAATGAATAGAAAATTAAGTAATAATATAGAAACAATCTTTTTAATGTCTGATGTTGAAAATCAAATTATTTCATCAAGATTTGTTAAAGAAATAGTGAGACTAAAAGGTGATATAAAAAAATTTACTACAAAAAGTACAATAAAGTCTTTAAAAGAGAAATATGAATAAATTTATAACAAAATTTTTAATTTTATTTTTTATACTAACCAATAATATAATTGCAGAGGAGAATATAATGATTTTAAAACTGAAAGATGGTGATGTTAAAATAGAACTTTTTGACAAAGTGGCACCTAACCACGTTAAAAGAATTAAACAATTGGCAAAGGACGGTAAGTACGATGGTGTAGTTTTTCATAGAGTAATTGATGGTTTTATGGCTCAAACTGGAGATGTTCAGTTTGGCAATTCTTCTAATGAAAACTTTGATATAAGACGTGCTGGAACTGGCAATTCTGATTTACCTGATCTTAAAGAGGAGTTTAGTGATCTTCCACATGATAGAGGAACACTATCTATGGCAAGAACATCAGATCCCAATAGTGCTAACAGTCAGTTTTTTATTTGTTTTAAGGAATCTTCATTTCTGGATAGACAATACACTGTATTTGGAAAAGTCATTGAGGGTATGGAATTTATAGATAATATTAAAAGAGGTGAACCCGCTTCAGACCCTGATAAGATTATTAGTTTTAAATAATATCAATACACTTTTCAATGGCATTAAAAAATTTCAAATTTAATGTCATTGAAAAAGATAAATTTGCCAGAACTGGTATTATTGAAACTCATAGAGGTAACATTCAAACACCAGCTTTTATGCCTGTTGGTACTCAGGCAACTGTAAAAGCTTGCCTTATTGATGATGTTATTAAAACTGGTTCTGAAATAATATTATCTAACACCTATCATTTAATGATTAGACCTGGTGTGGATAGAATAATTTCTGCTGGAGGACTTCACAAGTTTATGAATTGTAAGCTTCCCATACTTACAGATTCAGGTGGGTTTCAAGTTATGTCACTTTCAAAATTAAATAAAGTAGACAGAGAAAAAGGTGCAATATTTAATTCTCATGTAGATGGTAAAAAATTTATATTAAGTCCAGAAGAAAGCATAAGGGTACAAAAGGGACTAGACTCGGATATTGTAATGATCATGGATGAGTGTCCCAAAAAAACTACCGATTATGACATCATTAATAAATCTATGGAATTATCTATATATTGGGCTGAAAGATCCAAAATAGCTTTTGGCCTAAACCCACACAAAGCTTTATTTGGAATAGTTCAAGGTGGATTATTCAAAGATTTGAGAACAAAATCTCTTAATGAGCTAATCAAAATAGGTTTTGATGGCTATGCGATTGGTGGTCTTGCGGTAGGAGAAAGTCAAAATGAAATGTTTAGTGTACTTGATGATTTAAAAAATATTATGCCTGATGATAAACCAAGATATTTAATGGGTGTAGGGACACCAGTTGATATTCTAGGGGCCGTTAAGAGAGGTGTTGATATGTTTGATTGTGTAATGCCTACAAGATCTGGAAGAACTGGTTTAGCTTTTACATGGAAAGGTCGTATAAATATTAAAAATAATAAATTTAAAAATGACAATGAGCCTCTTGATCCTAATTGTTCTAATTTAAATCTTAACAAGTATTCAAAAAATTATCTAAACCATCTATTTAATACGAATGAAATACTGGGTTCTACACTTTTAACCCTACATAACATCAACTTTTATCAAGAATTAATGTCTTCTATTAGAGAAAATATTAAAAAAGGTACATTTGATAAATTTCACGATGAATACATTGATAAGTTGTAATTTAAATATTTGCAATTTGTGATGTTATGGAATAAATAATTGTTTTTTGGTAATAAAAATTATTCAAGTTTGATATTTTTTTATTGTTTAAATTTTTAAGTGTAAAGAAATTTAAAAATTTTAAAGAAGACTTCACCAAAAGTTTTTTTTTAAAATTAAATAAAAAAAAACAATATTTCAACTTCATTAATTTATATGTGGGCCCTTAGCTCAGTTGGTAGAGCAATTCCCTTTTAAGGAATGGGTCGATGGTTCGAGTCCATCAGGGCTCACCACTAAAATATTCTCTTAAATATTAACTAATTGTAATCGGTGGATAGTCTAAAATGATACTATTTTCCCATTCTGATAAATCTTTTATTCTTTTAGATGATGATGGGTGAGTGCTCATAAATTGAGGAGGTTCTTTGCCTTTATTTTCTTCCTTCATTCTTTCCCATAATTTTTTTGTTTCTCTAATATCAAAACCAGATAATGATGCAAAAATCATTCCCAAATAATCAGCTTCACTTTCTTGGGTTCTTGAAAAAGGATTCATTATTCCTATTTGGGACAATAGTCCTACAGTATTCATGCCTGTTGCCTGATTGATTTGTCCAATTTTACCACCAGATAAAATATCAATTAAAGATGTTCCTGTCTGTAGTAACGCCCCTCTACTTGCTCTTTCAACAGAATGCTTTGCAACAGCGTGAGCAATTTCATGACCCATAACTGAGGCAAGACCATTTGTATTTTTTGTAACATCAAGTATTCCTGTGTACACAGCGATTTTACCACCAGGCATACACCAAGCATTTTTAACTTTTTTATTATCTATTAAAATATATTCCCAATCAAAATTAGCAGTAGGGTCGTTTAGACCAGCTTTATAAAAATATTCAGATATAGAGTCCTCCATTCTTTTTCCAATATCTTTAATTTCATTGAGTGTTTTAATGTCATCACTCATTTTTTCTTTTTCTTTGACCTTTTCAAAAATTTGAGCTGCTTGAGCGTTTAATTTAGATTCTGGTATAATTTTTAATTGTCTTCTATCTGTTATTGGTGCTGTAGAACAAGCACCAAGCATTAAGCCTGAACATCCACATCCAACATAATTTAAAAATTTTCTTCTATTCATTTATTAAAAATTTGATAATTATATAAATATATACTTTTATGAATTTAAACAATAAAATCTTAGTTACACTTTTCATTATAGCTGTTTCATTTGTTATTTATTCCAGTTATCACTAAATTATCTATGTCTATTAAAAAGAAAAAATCACTTGCTTTAAAATTAAGAAACTATTTTTTTACAGGTGTAATTGTTTTAATTCCAATTGGATTTACACTTTATTTAAGTAAATTTTTAATTAATTTTTCAACAAATCTAGTACCATCTGGATTAAATCCTAATACTTATCTTCCATATGCAATTCCAGGTATTGAAATAATTTTAACAATTATTTTTATTACAGTTGTAGGTGGTCTTTCTTTAACTTTCATAGGTAAAAAGTTTTTACAAATAATAGATGACTTATTTAAAAGAATGCCAATACTGAGAACTATTTACTCCGCTATTGGACAAATGACCGACTCTTTTAGAGAACAAGAAGGTAATAAAAAAAGTGTTGTGTTAGTTGAGTACCCGAGAAAAGGATCATGGGCCGTAGGTTTCGCTACTAAAGAAAATACTGGTGAAATTAAAGCTAAAACTAATATCGATTTGGTTAATGTTTTTGTTCCAACAACACCTAATCCAACAAGTGGATTTTTATTAATGATACCAAAAGAAGATTTGATTTATTTAGATATGACATTTGAGGAGGCATCAAAATTTATAGTTTCAGCAGGAACTTCTAAGCCAAAAAGCTAAACCATATCATTAATTATATCTGCTTGGTCATATAACTTCAGCAGTGCTTTATATTTATTAATATTAATATTTTCTAATTCTATTTTTTTAATTTGTTTTTCTGCCATTAAAAATAAATCTTCGTTTTGAATCGGGTCGGCTAATCTAAAATTTTTAACACCACTTTGTTTAAAGCCAAGTAAGTCACCAAAACCTCTTAGCTTCATATCTTCTTCTGAAATTTCAAAACCATCATTTGAGTTTTTTAAAATATTAATTCTTTTTTTTGCATTAACACTTAAATTAGACTTAAACATCAATATACAGCTCGCTTGTTTCGTACCACGTCCAACTCTCCCTCTTAATTGATGTAGCTGTGATAATCCAAATTTATTAGCATTTTCTATTATTATTACATTGGCATTAGGAAAATCTATACCAACTTCTATAATTGTTGTTGAGACTAAAATTGAATATTTTTTGTTTAAAAATTTATTCAATATTTCTTCTTTTTCTTCATTGTCAATTTTTCCATGAAGTAATGCAACGTTATTTGGGAAAATTTCATTAAGAAATTTGTATTTAGTAACTGATGATTGGTGATCTAATTTTTTTGATTCTTCTATCAAGGGACATACCCAGAAAATTTGGTTTCCTTCTTTTATCTCCTTTTTAACAAAATTAATAACATCATCTATTTTACTTTCTAATTTACTATAAGTTTTAACTTCTTTTCTATTACTTGGTTTTTCCTTAATAATAGAAACATCCATGTCACCATAAACTGACATAGTTAGGGTTCTTGGAATTGGCGTTGCTGACATTAAAAGAACATCACAATTATCCCCCCCTTTATCTGATAAAAGCTTTCTTTGTCTAACTCCAAATTTATGTTGTTCATCAATTATAATATAACCAAGGTTTGCAAAAATTATTTTTTTTTGAAAAATTGCATGTGTACCAAATACCATTTGAATTCCATTGTTTTCTAATTCTTTTACAATTCTCTTTTTTTCAGTATTTTCACTTTTACTGGAAAGTAATTCAATTTTTATATTTTTAGGAAATAGTTTTTTTGCTAAACTATAATGTTGTCTAGCTAATATTTCAGTAGGGGCCATTAATGCAACTTGAAATCCTGAGCTAATAACACTTAAAGAAGAAATTAATGCGACAATAGTTTTGCCACTTCCAACGTCACCCTGTAAAAGTCTAAACATTTTACTTTTAGAATTTAGGTCATTATTGATATCATTTAATGAATTTTTTTGATCATTAGTAAGAGTAAAGTCTAATTTATTAACTATATTGTTGTGAGCCTTTTCGGTAAAGTTTTTAGATACTTTTTTAATTTTTTTAATTTTTTTTCTAATTTCTGAATTAACTAAAAAAGAAGCCAGTATTTCATCATAAGCAAGTCTTTTATAGAAATCAGATTTATAATTCTCAATATTTTTTGGATCATGTAATTTTATTATAGATTCATTCCAGCTTTCATTTTTGAAAATTTTTAAAATGTCTTTATCATGCCACTCTGTTAAAATAGGTAAGTTTTTTAATATTTGATTAATAATTTTATTATAAGTTTTTTCAGTAATGCCTTCTGTTAAAGAATACTTATTATCGATGTTTTCAATTAACGAACTATCTTGTGAAATATATGTGGGGTTTGTTATTTGATATCGTCCTTTATAATTGCTTATCTTACCACTAATTGTCACTTCTTCATTTAGTGGTAAAATCTTTCTTACATAACCTTCATGACTATTAAAAAATATACAATCAATCTTTCCAGTTTCATCAATACAGTTAACTCTATTTGGTAAGTTTCTAACTCTTGGAAATTGATACTTTAATGGAACAATTCTGATAGTTTGAATTACACCTATTTGAAGGTCACAAATTTTACTCACTAACGTTCTATCTGTGTAAGATTTAGGTAGCCTCCAAAGTAAGTCAAAGATATTATTTACTTTTTTTTTCTTCAAAATTTCCATGGTTTTTTTACCCACACCATTTAATTTGGTTAGATCAGCCAATAAATAATCATAATTATTCTTATTTTTCATATTAGGTGTAATATATTAAAATTTATGATCATTAATATAAAGGATTTAAAAAATAAAATAATTTATAGAGCCAACTATAGAGGCACTAAAGAAATGGACAAGTTATTGGGTTCATTTACAAGAAAATATATTGATCAGTTAAACGAAGAAGAGCTAGAGTATTTATGTGATTTGTTAGATTGTGATGATGAAAATCTTTATAAATTTAATCAAGGTCAAAACGTAACTATCGAAATTAAGTTAAACAAAGTAACTGAGATGTTTAAGAATTATAATTATGTTTGTGAATAGTGGCGGAGAGACTGAGATTCGAACTCAGGAAAGAGTTGCCCCTTTGCCGGTTTTCAAGACCGGTGCATTCAACCGCTCTGCCATCTCTCCGTTAGCAACGTTTTATTATTATAAATTTTTAATTCAACAATAAAATTGATAAATTAAACAGATAATCGTTTAATAAATAGAATATTACAATAATGGAAAAGCAAAAATTCAATACAGGTATAGGATTAACTGCACTAGGATCTTTTTGGTGGGGCGTTATTGGTGTTATTTACTTCAAGTATATTTCATTTGCTGGCTCTATAGAAGTAGTGATTCATCGTTGTGTATGGACATCTGTAGTTTTAATAATAACTACCTTTTATTTTTCTAAGTGGGATATTTTTTTTGAAATTATAAAAAATAAAAGGAATATAATTTATTTATTTTTTTCAAGCTTACTAATCTTTATAAATTGGGCAACTTGGATATATGCTGTAGGTACAGAAAAAATTATTGATGCAAGCTTTGGCTATTTTATTATGCCAATCTTAAGTGTATTCTTAGGATATATTTTTTATGGTGAAAAAATAAATAAAAGAAGAGGTCTTTCCATATTTCTTGTTTTGTTGTCTATATTATTTCTTTTATTTAAAAGTTTTCATTCAATTCCTTGGGTTGGAATAATTGTTGCTCTAAGTTGGGGTTTTTATAACCTTCTTAGAAAAAAAGTAAATGTTGACACTGATGTTGGCCTTCTAATAGAAAGTCTTTTTATATTACCATTTGCATCATTTGCATTTTTTCTACTTTTTAAAAATAATCTAAATATCTTTAGTTTGAACGATCCTTCATTAATGTTTATATTAATGTTGGCTGGGCCAATGACTGTCATACCTCTATTTCTATACGTAAGAGGTGTTGAGTTGTGTGGTCTTGGACCCACTGGAATGATTTTCTATATAACTCCAACATTCCAGTTTTTATTAGGCTTTTTTTATTATGATGAGGCTTTTTCTTTTGATAAATCATTAAGTTTCATTTTAATATGGATTGCTGTAATTATTTATTTAAAAGATTTATATGAAAATAATTAAATACTTTATAATTATATTTTTTACAATTATTCACGGAACTTTAAATGCAAATGAAAAAGAATTTAATGAGTGGTTAGTAAATTTTAAAGTTTACGCTTTAGAAAAAAAAATTTCAAAAAAGACATTCAATCTAGCAATGTCTGATGTTGTGTTTTTACCTAAGGTAATAAAGTATGACCGTTTTCAACCCGAGTTCTATGAAGATACAAAAACGTACATATCCAAGAGAACCTCTGAACAAAAAGTAAATAAAGGTACTCAACTTTATGAATTAAATAAAGATTTCATAAATATGATAGATGATAAATTTTCGGTTGAGAAAGAATTACTTTTAGCATTAATGGGCATAGAGACTAATTTTGGAACCTATGTGGGGAAAATGGATATACTATCATCACTGGCAACTTTAAGTTTTGATCAACGTAGATCTGACTTCTTTACTAATGAGTTAATTACAATTCTTAAATTAATTGATGCAGGGAAAATAGACCATGATATTTTATATGGTTCCTGGGCAGGAGCATTTGGTTTTTTTCAATTTATGCCCTCTACTATAGACAACTATGCAATAGATTATGATAAAAATAACGTCATTGAGCTAAAATCAACTAAAGATTCATTTGCATCTGCTGCTAACTATATAAATAGAATGGGATGGAAAAAAAACCAACCTTGTTTCATAAAGGTAAAATTAAAAGAAAATATACCCAACAATATATTAAATACATCTGCAAAAAAACTTCACCATAAAAATAAGTTTAAACTTTTAAAGAAATATTTAATTAATATAGATAGTTTTAATGTTGTTGATGAAAACTTGATTGCATCAATAATAACACCTGACAAAGATATTATACCTGATGCACAAAATTTAGATCCAGCCTACGTAGTTTTTGAAAATTATGAAAAAATACTACAATGGAATAGATCCTTAAGATTTGGTCTAGCGGTATGTACTTTAAAGGAAAAATTTGAAAATGCTTTATAAGAAACTATTAATTCTATGCTGCTTCATTTTCCTAAATAATTGCACAACAACAACTTTAACAAAAAATAAAAATTCCAATTCATTGGACAATCCATTTGTAAATAAAGGATTTAGTCTCATTTATAATGATAAATTTTATAATAATAAGATTATTTCAAAAAAAATTGATGAACGAAGCTTGGTTATTTTTCAAAAAAATTTAAAAAAAAATACAATTGTTAAAATTACCAATATTTTAAGTAATAAATCTATTATAGGCACTGTCGGTAGTAATGCTGATTATCCGTTATTTAATAATGCAGTATTATCATTGAGAATAGCAGATGAAATTGGTTTGAATGAAAATGAACCTTATGTAGAAGTTTTAGAAATACTACAAGACTCAGTATTTGTGGCAAAAAGAGCAAAAACCTTTGATGAAGAAAAAAAAGTAGCTAACAAGGCTCCAGTTAATAATATCAATATTAGTGATCTTAATATTGAAGAAACAAATGCTAAAAATGAATTAATTGAAAAATTTTCTTATGAAATAAAAATAGCTGATTTTTATTTTAATACTACAGCATCATTGTTAGTTGATAGAATCATTAAAGAAACAACAATTAAAGATGCTAAAATTAAAAAGGTTAATGAAAAAAAATATAGAGTATATGCAGGCCCTTTTAATAACATTAACTCTCTACAAAAATCATTTAATGATATAAGCATACTTAATTTTGAAAACATTGAAATTATAAAAAATGATTAAATTAAAACTTATAACAATTTTATTAATACTTTTGCTATCAGTCAATTCTAATGCTGCGTTTGATGTAAAAGCTAGAACAGCCATATTACTAGATTATCTTTCAGGTGAGATATTATTTGAAAAAGATGCTGATAAATCAATTTATCCAGCCTCAATGACTAAAATAATGACCGCCATCATTGCGTTTGATTTAATAAGAAGTGGTGATTTAAATTTAGATGAGAAATTTTTAGTATCTGAAAATGCATGGAGACTTTCCTCAGCTGGCTATTCTTCAATGTTTATAATGGTTGGTGACGAAGTTAGTGTGGAAAATTTACTTAAGGGGATTATCATTTCATCTGGCAATGATGCATGCGTTGCATTAGCTGAAGGTATAGCTGGTACAGAAGATGAATTTGCAGTGATGATGACAGCTAAGGCCAAGGAAATAGGTATGGTTAATACTAATTTTGCTAACTCATCAGGAATTAATAATACAGACAATATATCAACGGTAAGAGATATTATGCTTATGTCGAAATATCTTATTAAAAAATTTCCAGAAGAATATAAATATTTTGCAGAAAAAGAATTTACTTGGGATAGAACAGGGGGTGACCCAATTACTCAAGGTAATAGAAATCCCCTTTTATATAAAAGTCTTGGAGCAGATGGGATTAAGACTGGTTATCTAGCAGTTGAAAAATATTCACTAGCGTCTTCTGTAGAGAGAAATGGAAGACGATTAATTGCAGTTGGAAGTGGTTTTAATACTAAGAATGATAGATCTCGGGAAAGTGCCAAGCTTCTAACTTGGGGTTTAACAAGTTTTGACTTAGTTGAAATTGCAAAAGCTAACACTCCAATAGAAAATATTGATGTTTGGTTTGGCAAAAAAGATACTGTTAAGACTTATATAAAAAATGATATCTATAAGACTATTCCAAAAGCAAAAAAAAGACTATTAAAGGTTTCATTGAATTATAATGGTCCAATTCAGGCTCCTATTAAAAAAG